>Ga0326511_10000149_pt1 | contig 55719 bp, 90 predicted proteins | sample 0_2496_0518_D_FD_203701 | JGI IMG/M metagenome (GOLD analysis project Ga0326511, IMG submission 203701) | Bovine rumen microbial communities from UC Davis, California, United States - 0_2496_0518 | ecosystem: Host-associated > Mammals > Digestive system > Stomach > Rumen | place: USA... | reverse complement strand
GGCACAGTATTTGCATTTTATTACAATTAAATCAATCCATAGTGGCGAAATATAAAGGAGACCAAATATGGCAACACTAAACTATATAGACGAAATAAGAGATAGAAGGTGATAACCAATGAGCATAAAAATAAACAAAAACGGAAAAGAATACGATTTAGGATTTGTACCAAAGCATTATCCTGCGGATAGGGTGTATCTTGATGGGGATATAACAAAGACGGTGCAGGATGAGATTGATGAGGTTGCAGAAAATATTAACAACTTAATAACCACAGATACATTTACCGCAACGCTTACAGTTGGCGATAATCTTCTTCGTTTCAACGGGTCGGCAACAAGCAAGGTCACAAGTGGGAATATGCCTACAAATAACAAATTTATAGTTGTGCCTGTCAATATGGTGACATCTAATAGTGCAATGCTTAGCGTACATATTGACGGAGGATATGCCGATATTCATTGTAATACAGATATGGCACAGACAGTTGGCTTTAGGTGGTATCAATTTAATATTTGATATTAGAACGGAAAAGCAAATAGTTATACCACCTATAGCATATTGCTATAGAAGGGCAACAAATGAAATAATCCATAGCGGCGGAATAGAAAGAAAAATATATGAACAAACGCAAAGCGAAGAAACATAAAAAATTCACCTATCTTCAAAAAGAGTTTACACTATACGGATTTGCCCCTAAAGGTTGGTCTGAAATTAGGTGGGCGAGACAGATTGTAAACGGAAAAATAAGAATCTAATAGGATAAATATAAATCAATCCATAGTGGTGGAATAGGTAGACATTAAGGGCAAGAACCACAGTCAGTAGACTATTGGGAGAACAGCAGAGATAATTTCAAAAGCAGTAACAAGGAAATATACTAACTTGTTGTATTAGTTTTGGGGTGGTTCATGTGGAGTGCAAATCTCCACCTATGGATATTATAGAAAGGGGAAACAAATGAAACAATCAGAATTTCTTAAAATGCTTGAAACGGCATATAGCGTGAAAAACTACTATAACAATCATTACCCAAACAATCTTGGGTATCATCATTCAGACGGTTCTTACTCGTTTGACTGTTGGAATCTTATCAAGGTAATTCTTGCAGGCTGGAATCCGAGTATTCCTGTTGACAGTTTCACAAAACCGACAGTAACAGGCGATATAGACGGAAGAACACTTTTAAGCAAGTGCCACGATAAGTCAAAGGATTTCTCAAAACTTGCAACCTATCCCGAGGGAACATATCTCTATCTTGCAACTTCTCCTCATAGCGGAATATATGTAGGGGATAGAGTTGTCAACGGCAAGACCGTGAATGTAATCGAGTGTACCAAAGGATGGGGAAGCAATGGAGTTGTTTACTCTTATGTTGATAGTAAGGGTGGCAGATACAATTACAAGGGCGGTTCAAAGTGCTATTCGTGGACTGATTTCGGACTTCTCCCTTGGGTAGACTATGAGGCTAAATCAGAGGACATCGTGATTGTTCCCGAACCCGAAGAGAACACGACTATGTATACCTCTTATACCGTCAAAAAGGGAGACACGCTTTCCACAATAGCGAAGAAGTACAACACAACGGTTGAAGCCATTATGCAGGCTAATCCGTCTATCATAAATCCGAATAAAATATATGTCGGACAGAGTATCCTCATTCCTGTACCGACACAGCAGATTTCGACAAGTGCCGTTGCAGGAGAAAAGGTATACCATACTGTTCAGCGTGGGGAGACACTATCGGGCATTGCGAAGAAATACGGCACTAACTACTTGAAGCTTGCGACGCTTAACGGCATAGTAAATCCGAATAGAATCTATGTCGGGCAGAAAATAAGAGTGAGGTAAGGCGATGAATCCCGAGTTTACTGATACATTCGTTATCGAAACAAAAACTTCCCTTGCTAACCACGAGACGAGGATTACCACTATCGAGGAGACCGTTAAGGACATCAAAGACCTTACCTTATCCGTCCGTGAGATAGCCCTAAATCAAAAGGCTATGGACGAGAAGATTGACGGACTTACCACACAGGTTAAAGAGGTTGTTGACACGCCTAAAAAGAACTGGATAACTGTACGAACGGCAATCCTGTCAAGTGTAGGTGGAGCTATAGGCACTGGAATAATAGCCTTACTTGTGAATTTTTTAAAGTGATTTAATCAGCCACTTTCCCCGTAATATGCCCTGCAAAATTATATTATAGGAGGTAATCTCTCCTTTGAGGGTGTGGCTGTTTTAAATAGGCGTAGACGGTTAAATCAAGGTTCAACTCCTTGACTATGCCTTATTATATTTTTAGGAGGTGTAACTTATGAAGATTTTTAGCGATAAGGTGTTTAATGCTTTGAAATGGTTGGCGATGGTGGCTCTGCCTGCACTTGCCGTATTCGTGAGGGCGTTTTTCCCGATATGGAACATCCCTTACGGAGAGCAGATTTCCGAGAGCATCGTGGTAATCAATGCGTTGCTTGGTGCATTGCTCGGGATATCCACTATTGGATATAATCGGTCGCTTAAGAGTTGACAACGAAAAGGCTTTTTTGATAAAAAAGGATTATCAGGAATTAAAGATTCTACTTGCCGAAGATGAAAAAGAATACTACAATTTAAAAGAACGATTTATGAAAGCAGTGTATGGGATAGGGGTAAATTATCCACGATTATCCACGAACAAAAAGAAATCCTTGTAAATTCAATGTTTTTGGCTCATAGGGTAATAGTTCGACTCCCGTGCTCTGCTGTTTTTGACCAAGTACCGCAAATCCAACGAAAGCATTGATTTTAGTGGGTTTGCGGTATTTATTTATTGTCAAAAATTATTCCTTAAAATCATAAATATGAGCCAAAATCATATAATTTTTATCCACGATTATCCACGAAAAAGTTAAAAAAAATTACATTAAGGCTCCCATATCATTTGCAGCGGATATTTTTGCCTTTTCCATTTCCATTGCGTGAGTATAGACTGTTTTCATTACCCTGTCAGTTTTCCATCCGCCCATATCCTGTATCTGCTTGTCGGAATATCCGAGATTGTGCATATAAGAAGCAAAGAAATGGCGCATCTTATGGAACGAGAAGTGAGGGATCCCTAATTTGTCCTGCATCTGCGTCAATTTGACATATAGGACATTTGGATAACCGTTATATATAAATCCTTGTTGTCTGATAAGGTTGGCTATGTAGTCCGGAATAACAACCGTCCTTGTGCTTTTAGTAGTTTTTGTTGTCTTGATTATCCACGAATTATCCGCACCCTGTACTTTTGCCTTATTGATTGTGAGCACATTTCCGTTTAAATCATCAATCGTGAGCGCACAGATTTCAGACTTTCTCAATCCCATACCGCTTAAAAGTATCGGAACTTCATAAATTGAGCCCTTAAAAGCGGAAAAAATGCTCATAACTTCTTCTTTTGTGGGAATATATGGAGATTTTTCCTCTTTTTGTGGGAGAGTGATACTTCCTATTTCATTTCCATAGTATTTCAGAACTGAAACAATAAATCCAGAGAAATTAGATGTTGATTTGGGTGAATGATCTGCTGAATAGCGGTTTACTTCAGTCTGAACCATAGGTTTAGTCAAAATATCAAGGGAAGTGTTACCAAAAGAATCACTAAATTGCCTTATAATGCCTTTATATCCGCGCACAGAGGACGGAGAGAGTATATTTGATTTAGACTCTATATAAGCCTCGCAAGCCTGTTTAAAGGGCATATTTGACGATATAGCCACGCCTTTTTTAGCCATAGCGCCAGCAATGAGTAAATGAGCTTCCTTATCAGAAGGTTTGTGATCGACGGTGGCACGATAGGTTACTCCGTTTACCATCTGCTTTATTCTGTAAGAGCCGGATTTGAGTTTTTCAATCGTCATAAGCTAAAACTCCAATTTTCCTCGAACTTCAACTACTTTTCCTATCAATCGGACGGGCTTTTTTTCAACATCTTCTTTGCTATATGTCATAGGTGCGTATTTAGAATTGAGAGAGAGTAAGGTTATTCCGCTTTCGTTCTTTAATAGTCTTTTACAAGTCGCGTCATCACCATTAACAGTAACTATGACTATATCCCCGGATTCTGCTTCGGATTGTTGCTTTACTATAACAACATCTCCTTTGTAAATACGAGGCTCCATACTGTCGCCGTTTATTTTAAGTCCGAAATATTCTCCGTGTTTTGCCATTTCCGCAGGAATTTCTTCGGTATCTATAATATCTTCAATCATTTCCAAAGGAATACCGGCAGCGACTTTTCCGATAACAGGTATTTCAACAGAGTTATTAGTAGTGGACTTGGGTGTAATGGAAATTATCACATCTTCATCAAGGGAAGATAAGACTTCCTGGAACGGCTTGCCTATAGCGGTAGCTACAGTCTTTATAGTGTCTATACTTGGTTTTGGAGCTTCTCCGTGGTTATTCTTGTTATTTATGAGCATATATGTATAGGCTCTGCTTAAACCGCTCTTATCTAAAAAATCTTTAACAGAATGTTTTTCAATATATTCTTTAATTAATTCCCCTAAATACATAGTTTAAATCTCCTTTGTATGTCTATCGTAACAGACAATTTTAAAAAAATCAAGAAAAAAATAGTCTATTAGGGTTGACAAAGTGAGTTCACTTTGGTAGACTTTATATTGTCCACCAAAACAAACACAAAATATTGGAGGTTTAACAGTGATTACATACAAAATAAAGGAAAGAAGAGAGAAGTTAGGAATGTCTCAAGCCGAGCTGATTAGGAAAACAGGTCTTTCAAGAGCGCAGATTGCGAAACTTGAAGCCGGAACCACCGTAGATATTAAAGTGTCTACCTTGGTAAAACTGTCAGAGGCTTTAAAATGTTCCCCAACTTCTCTTTTTAATTAAAAAGTCCACCATAACAGACTTTCAAAGAAGGGAGAGTTGAAATGAGTGATTTTGAAAAAAGAACCCCCGGAGAATACACCACTTTAGAGACAAGAAGCGAGTCACACGAAAAGGTTGATAAGAAGAAGAGATACCATGAGATATTGGAGTGCCTTGACGGAAACGAACTTACAGCCAAGGAAATAGCGGTAATTATGTGTCAGAAAGGCTACATACCGACTACTGAAAGGAATTTCGTAAGCCCGCGTTTGACGGAATTAGGCGAAATGGGAGTGGTAGAGCCTGTTGGAAAGAAAAGATGTACATATACAGGCAAGACCGTTTCTGTGTGGTCGGTCTGTGGAAGTCTTTGAGGAATAAAGATGCCAAGAACAAATGTAAACCGAGTGAAATCAAAATATCGGCGTTTTAACGATTGGCTGAGAGGGGAAATGAAGCATAAGAAAGTCCGGCAAAAGGAATTAGCGGAGTACCTAAACATAGAACAGGCAACCTTATCAAAGCGTATGAACGGTGAAATTGAATGGTTGTTTATAGATGTTCTGGAAGTGCTGGAATACTTTAATGCAAGTTTTGAGGAAGTTTATTAGGGGTATCGACAAGAGGCTTAAGTCACGAGGTTTTGATCCTCGCATTTTCGGCGGTTCAAATCCGCCTACCCCCGTTGTAGTTACCATTCTACTGAAAAATGGCGGTCGAGTCAGCAAGTACACGGAGCAGACCGATAGAGTGGCCGTGGCTTGTGGGAAAGTTTGCTGGTTTAAAGTGAACCCATACTGGGTGTTTTTGCGAAAGCGAGGAAAGCACAGAACGATATAAACCAGCGTTTGGGGATATAGCTCAGTAGGTAGAGCATCTGACTTTTAATCAGATTGTCGTAGGTTCAAGTCCTATTATTCCCATGAGGTCAGGTCATACCTGAACATAGAAAGGAGCGTTATGAAAGGAACTGTAATTAAAGCATTTCGTGGCTATGGATTTATCCAGGGAGAGGACGGAAACACATACCACTATAAGCCTGTATATGAAGTTGGCGATCAAGTGGTGTTTGAGCCTTCCGAGACTGAAAAAGGACACGAAGCATTAAATGTAAGGAAGGAGGAAAAACAGTGGACTTAGCTGATCGCGTTGTAAGGCTTCTCAAATACATCGAACCAAATCTCTTCGATTCACATTCAACCACTAAACAGGTGCTTTTAACATGTGCTTATTGGTTTCTTGCACATAAAAAAGGGGGATATTATCGCATATATCCAATCGACTCAGAATATGATTACGGCTCTGTTGGATATGTTGAGGATGCACATAGGCAGGGATTTGTACCTATCATCCAAAACAGGGAAGTTATCGGATTTGTAAGAGAAAAAACCTTGTAGCTGGAACTACAAGGCTGTGAATTAAGGGGTTATTTTATGAACAAAAATATTCTATCACACATTCAGAAAAAGAGCAATTCAAAGATTAGCGGCAAAGTCTTAGGAACTGTTGGAATTACCTGTTGGCTTATAGGAGCAAGTCTTATGGATTCAGAGCCTATGACTATTCCGGCTATTATGGCTGTCGCAGGAATAATCTTGTTTGTCATTGCTTATAGGATCAGCAGATGAAACGAATAATCATAACGATTGCAGCACTCATTCTAATATGGCTAATTGGCTTGTTTTGGGTTGTCGATTGCGAAGCCGAAGAATGTTACCTAAATGATGAAATCATGGAACTATGCACCAAATACGGAGGAATAAACAATATTGATGAAAACTTGTTAAAAGCGTTTATTGAGGTCGAAAGTCACGGACAGGCAGATGTAGTAAGTGCCAACGGTCAATATATCGGGCTCATGCAGCTTAACAAAGATACATTCACTGGAGATTTAAAAGATTCCGAGAACAATATCCGGCAGGGTGCGGAGTATTTAAACCGATTAAGGGCAAGCAATGACGGAAATATGATGGTTGCAATCAGTTATTATTCAGGAGAATCAGGTACAATCGGGTTTTATTCACGCAAAGTATTAAACAGATATTTTGAACTTTACTGTCTGAGTATCGGGCAGGAAGAAAGGAATATCTGAGAGAGGAGAAAAATGATAAAGGCAAAGACAAAGAACGGAAAGATGTATTACATATTTCCGAAGAGTGAAATCGGTAGGAAAGAGACTCTTTGTGAAGTAGCCATTGCTTTACACGAAAAAACCGAGAAGTTTGAGGTTTTGGAAGCAAAGCATATAGGCGAAGAGGAAGGCTACGCATTATATGAGATTGGCTCAAAGGGAAGTTTTTGGGCGGTAACAAGGAGGCAGAAATGAAAGTAATTCTTTCAAGGATAGTAAACGGAGAGAAGTGCTATTACGGCACATACGATTTATCGGATATGTCCGATGCACAGGCGTTTACAAACGCTGTCTGGAAGTTCGGAGAATACGGGGACGCAGTTGTAATAGAGAGGGAAGAAGATGGGAAAAATCAAAATAAATATTAAAAAAGAAGATTTTGTAAGAGCAGAAATGGTTGAGACTAATTACGATACAAGACTCTATTACATCTTAAAATGCCGAGAGTGTGGAAATGAGTACAGAACACCTTCTCTTCTTGGACAAGTTATATGCCCTGATTGCCGAATAAAAATTTCAAATCAAAGAGCAAAAGAGAAAAGACTATTAAAACAACAAGAAGCACTTAAGGAAAGTAAGAAGTATCTAAAAAAGTTATTAAATACCTCATTTAAAGAGACTTTAACCATCAATGGGAAAAAATATGTGATGCTAAATGAACTTTATTCATCATTAGGTTTATTAGAAGAGGAAGGGTAAATGGGAAGAAAACGGAAGTTTAGCGGGGTTGTTTACCTACGGATGTTTAACGAGGGCGAAAAGCTGACGGAAGAACAGAAAGAATGGTTGTTAAGGAAAGGAGAAAATAATGTTAAGGGCATACGGGTAAAAGAGAAGATGTTATCTGATCGTAAATAAGTCAGTAAAGAGAGAACAGGCACTTAAAATGGCGGCTGTTGAGTTACACGAAAAAGTTGAAAACCTTGAAATCAGTTCCGCAAGGGTTGATTCAGAAACCAAAGAGGAAATCGCATTTAGGGTTGAACTTAAAGCTGGAACCCATTGGTGCATTACAAGAAAGTAAAGGAGAAATGAAATGTTTGGAGCAAAACAGGTACAGACACTTGATGTCGCTGCAATGATGGATAGAATCATGGAAAACCACGATTCAAAGGTAACGCTTGATAAGTTGAAAACCTATCTTGACAGTTTGGTTCACGAAAAAGCGGTTGACCTTAACGATGATGACGAAATCCGCAAGGATGCTGAAAGAGGGTATTCGTGGGACTATGAGAGACCATTAGAACAGATAAATATTTCGGTAAAGGACTTAATCCCTATTATCGGTTACGAAGTCCCGGTTGAAGATGCACAGATTTTCTATGAGTGCAATGAAAAGTATAAGCAGTATTACGCAGAGAGCCACAAGAAGGAGGAAGAATAATGGCAAATGAAGTAGCAAAGACAGAACAAAAGAAAATGGGGATTGCCTCATTTTTGGCACAGGAAGCAATCAAAGCAAATGTTGAGTCTGTTGTAGGCGTTAAAGATTCACAGAGATTTATTTCTTCCGTGGTATCAGCGGTACAGACAAATCCAACCTTATCAGAGTGCACTAACTCTTCAATATTATCGGCGGCACTTTTGGGGCACAGCCTTAACCTTCCGCAGAGTCCTCAAATCGGAATGTTTTATATGGTTCCGTTTAAGAACAAGAAGAAAGTCAAGGATTCAAACGGCAGAGAAGTAACAATGGATGTCACAGAGGCGACCTTCCAACTGTCATACCGCGGTATGCTGCAGCTTGCTATGAGATCAGGACAGTACAAGGCAATGAATGTAACAGATATTCGTGAGGGTGAGTTGGTGGCATACAACCCGATTGAGGATTCCTACGAGTTTAAGCCCGAAACCGACTTTACAAAGAGAAGTTCCTTAAAGATTGTCGGCTATTACGCTTTCTTTGAAATGATTAACGGATTTAAAAAGGGCATTTATTGGACGATCGAGCAGCTTGACGCACACGCAAAGAAGTATTCCGCATCATACCGCAATGGATGGAGTTCTTCTATCTGGAAGTCTGATTTTGATGCTATGGCAAAGAAAACACTGCTGCGTCAGCTTATTTCCAAGTGGGGAATTATGAGCGTTGAAATGGAAAAGGCTTATGTGGGAGACCAGGCGGTTATCAGAGAGGACGGTACGCCGGATTATATCGACAACATAGCAGACGAACCCGAGAAGGCGGTAGATGTTTTTGCAACAGTCGAAGCAACGGAAATAAAGGAGGAAAACAATGCTGAAAGCAAGTGATTTGGTATCTGACGAAGTATATTACTCCGTTGAAGCCAATAAACAGTGGTGCAGTGCTTCACAATTTAAGGATATATGTGGGTTTCCTCTCCGACCTGGATGCGAGGAAAGAGCGTTAAAGACAATCAACGGAGAGTGGGTTCCCGAAACAACAAAAGCACTTCTTATGGGTAGTCTTTTGGATGCACTTTGGGAAAATGACGATCCCGAATACATTATGAAGCGCTTTCCTGATTGCGTGGCAAGTCGCGGAGCCACCAAAGGACAGTTAAAGGCGGAATATCAGCAGATAGTGAACATCTATCAAATGACTTTGAGAAGCGAGAAGTTTTGTGCTTATATGTCTGGAGTCAAACAGCAGGTAATGGTCGGAGAGATTGAAGGACTCCCGTTCAAAATCAAGATTGACAGTTTTATTGACGGAAAAGCAATCGTTGATCTTAAAACCACACAGACGCTTGATCGTAACCATAGATACTACATACCCGATAGCGGAGAGAAACTTCCTTTTTACCTTGCATACGGATATGATACGCAGCTTGCTATTTACCGTGAGATTGTCCGTCAGAACACAGGAGATATACTTCCTTGCTTTTTAGCGGTAGCGGATAAGCAGACACATCCGATATGCGACATTATCGGTCTTACCTCAAAACTACTTGATGAAGCATTGGAAAGCGTAAAGCGAAATTCTGAAAAAATCATCATGTTAAAGTCCGGCGAAATAGATCCTATCAGGTGTAACCATTCTGACTGTGACTATTGCAGAGACACCCACACTTGCGAGGTTATCAGCACCGAAGAGTTTGAAACAAACGATATTTCGAGGGATGCGGTATGAGCAAATCAAAAGTAACCAAATATGAAACAACAAGCGCTTTTTCAGGTACTCCGACAACAACACATCATCATTTACTGTTTGGAAAAGGTATACGGCCGCTTGCGGAAGAGGATGGATTATGGATCCCTTTGACGGATGCTGAACACGATATGTCGCCTAAAGGCACTATCAACCAAGTACACGACAATCCGGCAGCAGAGAAGTTATCAAAGATGTTGGGGCAGGCAATATGGGAGCGGAACTATTTGATTGAGAAAACACAGTTACCCTTTGATGATTTGGCAGACGAAGCAAGGCAAGCATTTATGCGGCGCTATGGACGATCATTCTTGTAAATCCTCCTGAAAGGGGTGATATAGAGTGCCAAGAGGAAGAGATAGCCCTTTGTGTGGTAGGGGAAAAGAAAATATATCACGAATGTAACTATTAACTGTGCTAATAAGCACTGTCTAACGAAGAAGAAAATAATAACGGCTATTTAGACCACAATCAAAGCGAAAAACCAAACGGGGAACTATTAAGAAATATTTAGTAGTTCCCTACCTATGAGAAAGATATGAAACCACAATTTGACTTATCTAATGGAATATTTCTACCAAAAGTCACAATAAAAGGAAAATTCTATGGAGAAAAAACATTCCCCAGCTTAAATAATTACCTTGCTGAGATTGGCAGGAATCCGCGATTAGGAAATGCCATGAAACGCGATTACATGATGATATGCAATAACGCTATACGGACTCAATTAAAGCGTTATAAGGCGCAACACCCTATTGTATTGCATTACATCTATTACGAGCCTAAAAAGGGGCAAAAACGGGATTTTATGAACTGCCACTTCCTGTTTGCAAAGTTCTTTGAAGATAGTTTGCAGGTATGCGGAGTAATAGAAAACGATAACCCTAAATGGCTATTGAATGAAACACATGACTTCTATTATGCAGATGATCCTTACATAGAGGTCTATATAGAGGAAATTGAGGATGAAATGTAATCACGACTGCTTTAATTGCCCTTATGAAGCCTGTGTTGAGGACGATTTAACCGCCGAAGAAATAGCAATGAGTGAATGGCTGGATAACATTGCTGAAAAGGAAAACGAAGTCGATTCAAGTGCAGTTATCAGAACAGGAAAAAGGGGCAGGCCTAAAAAACTGTTTCCTAAGTGCGAAAGTGAAGCATACAAAAAGGCAAGATTGCAAAAATCAAAAGACTACTACCATAAACACAAGGCAGAGAGAATAGCTTATCAAAAAGCCTATTACGCCAAGCACATAACGAATCCAGAATTTGCACAGGCAAATAGAGAACGCGCACTTGCTCGTTACAACAATATGTCAGCCGAGGAAAAAGCAGAGCTCAATCTAAAAAGAAGAGAATATTACAGGAGAAAGAAAGGAATATCAAATGACCTATCAGGAGTTTCTTAAAACAAAGGAATTGCAGACGATTGAATCCGGGTTTGATGTAAATCCAGAGTATTTGAGCAAAAATCTGTTTCCTTTTCAAAAGGATATAGTTTCATGGGCTTGTAAAAAAGGTAAAGCAGCCGTATTGATCGGTTGTGGATTAGGAAAGACAATAATTCAACTTTCGTGGGCTGAACAAGTATATAGACATACCGGCAAAGATGTTTTGATTATCGCTCCTTTATCGGTAGTAGAGCAGACCATAAGGGAGGCTCGGAAATTTGGGATAAGTGAGGTTACGAATTGCCGAAGTGACGAAGATGTGAAAGAGGGCTTAAACATTACCAACTATGAAATGGTGGATAGGCTGAATGTTTCAAGATTTGTGGCGGTAGTGCTTGATGAATCATCAATCTTGAAGTCCTTTACATCAAAGACAACGGCAGATTTCACAGAGAGGTTTTACCACACACCGTATAAATTACTATGTACCGCAACAATCGCACCTAACGACTTTACTGAAATTGGTACTTCTTGCGAGTTTTTGGGAATTATGAGCCGTACTGAAATGCTTGCTACCTATTTTGTCCATGACGGCGGTAAGACATCAGATTGGAGACTTAAAAAAGCCGGAGTAACGAAGTTCTGGGAGTGGTTCGCAACATGGGCGATAGCATTTAATAACCCTAACGAATTGGGATATGAGATAGATGGATATGACTTGCCAAAACTGAATATCAAAACCATTTTAACAGAATCCAAAGTCAATGATTATGAGTTTATGGTACGACCGGCAGAGACCTTACAGGAACGTAGAGAAGCGAGAAAAGAATCATTAGAGGATAGGGTAAATAAGACTCTTGAAATGGTAAATACTGATAATTCTCAGTGGCTTGTATGGGTAGATTTTAATGACGAATCCGAAGCACTTAAAAAGGCAATTCCTGAGAGTACAGAGGTTAAGGGTAGCGACGATCCTGAATATAAAGCAAAAGCAAGTATCGACTTCGCCAATGGGGATATAAGGGTGTTGGTTAGCAAACCTTCAATTTTTGGATTTGGTTCTAATTTTCAGAGTTGCCACAATGAAATATTCTGTGGAATATCAGACAGCTATGAGAGGTTTTATCAGGCGGTTCGCAGATGTTGGAGATTTGGACAGAAAAATGAGGTTAATGTTTATATCATCCTATCTGAAAAAGAAATAAATATGCTTAACAATATTCAGCGAAAGCAAGAGCAGATGGACGAAATGCAACATAAAATGACTTCTTTAATGCGTGAAGTTACATTGTCAGAGATAAAGCACACAACAAGAATAACAACGAATTATAAGCCGGAAAAAGAATTTGTACTTCCAGACTTTTTGAAAGGAGCGTAAGCAAGTGAAAATCATAGATCAGTATTCAACAGACCGTTACACATTAATAAACGGAGACACGACAGAGGTAATAGGGGGGGTGCCTGATAATTCTATCGGCTTGATAGTATATTCACCGCCGTTTTCATCACTCTACACTTATTCAAACAGTGACAGGGATTTGGGCAATAGCAGAAATGATGATGAGTTTTTCACGCACTTTGAGTTTATCGTTAAGGAAATGTATCGAATCTTAATGCCTGGAAGAATAATGGCAGTTCACTGTATGCAGATACCAGCCATGAAAGAGCGTGACGGATATATAGGTATAAAGGATTTTAGAGGGGATTTGATAAGACTTTTTCAGAAATGTGGTTTTATTTTTCACGGAGAAGTGACAATCTGGAAAGATCCTGTCGTTGAAATGCAAAGAACAAAGGCATTAGGTCTACTCCATAAGCAGTTAAAAAAGGATAGCAGCAAGACAAGAATGGGGTTGCCTGATTACATTGTTTTTATGCGAAAGCCGGGAGACAATACAGAACCTATAGAACATAATAACGAGAATTTTCCTGTAGACCTATGGCAAGATTACGCAAGCCCTGTATGGAGAGAATATGCAAGCCCTGTATGGTGGAATATCAATCAATCAGACACACTAAATAGAATGTTTGCGGATGAAGAATCAGAAAGACATATCTGCCCTTTACAGTTACCCGTGATTGAACGCTGTTTGAAACTTTATTCCAATGAGGGAGATACAGTTTTTACGCCGTTTATGGGTATTGGCTCGGAAGTTTATCAGAGCGTAAAAATGGGTAGAAAAGCAATCGGTATTGAATTAAAGCCTGAATACTACGAACAGGCTGTTATGAATTTGAAAGCTCTTGATAATGAGAAAAATCAGCTTACGATTGAGGATTATTTTTCAAGTCTTGCAACTTAAAGGGGTATAACTATGCAACGCAAAATCGACAAAATGCACTCAATGTTTGGCATAAAGCAAGGTTCTATTTGCAAGGATTGTAAGCATTTAAAGGGCGGAGTAAACGAATACAGAAAATGCCGTATCTATGGAGTATCAGCAAGTGAGGCTACGGATTGGTGCTTAAAATATACGGCCTGTGGTCTTTATAACAAGGATTATAAAGGTGATGTACCGATTGTCCGTTTAAATAGTTCTGATAAGACAGAAGAGCAAATAAAAGGGCAAATGAGCTTGTTTTAATGGAGAGGAAAAAGGATATGACAGTTTGTGAAGAAATGCAGAAACTACGGGATTATCTCGATAGCAAGAATATTGAGTATGACGATGACTCCGAAGATTGGGGAACAGGATGAATCTGCCGGACACATTTTAACTACAAAGATAACTTTTGGTCTGTGATTAACGGATTAGGAACATACGGCGGTTTCTATATTGATGAAAAACAGAATCCAGGTCAGCTTGAATTAATGGTTGATTGTGTAAATGGTGGTGAACCCGTTGGGTATCTAAAAGCAGAGGATGTAATCAAGTACATGGAAGGAGTAACAGAATGATACATGTTTGTTATGAAATCTCAAAGGAAGAATATGAGAAAGCTAAAGACAATCCGTACAACATTATCGGGGATGATGTAAAGATCGGTTATGGCTGTTATTTGGCAAAGGTTGAGGAAATCAACGGTAAGTATTATCTGTCTTATGACAGGGGCGAGAGCTGCGATTAGAAAGGAGCAATATGGAACAGATGACTTTATGGGACTTTACGATGCCAACAGTAAGCATTGATAAACCTATCAGAATTTTGGAAACTTTTGCCGGTTATGGATCACAGTCAATGGCGTTGAGAAATTTAGGGGCAGAATTTGAGCATTACAGAGTAGTTGAGTTTGATGAACCTGCTATCAAATCGTATAACGCCGTGCATGGGACGAACTTTCCGGCAATGGATATAAGAAATATTCATGCAGAGGATTTAGGAGTAGTTGAAAAAGATAAGTATACATACCTTTTGACGTATAGTTTTCCATGCACCGATATTTCAGTGGCGGGCGCTCAAAAAGGCTTTGCCGAAGGGTCTCAGACAAGATCCGCTTTACTTTGGGAAGTGAGAAGAATCCTGGATGAATTAAAGGAAATAGATGCTTTACCGCAGATTCTCTTAATGGAGAATGTTACTGCTATCCATAGTACAGAAAATCAACCGCATTTTACGAAGTGGCTTACATATCTTGAATCTATCGGATATTCAACCTATGTATCGGATTTAAACGCATCAGATTATGGAGTGGCGCAGAATAGGGACCGTACATTCGCCGTGAGTATTTTAGGTGAATATAATTACAAATTTCCTAACCCGATAGACCTGAATTACTGCATAGAGGACTACTTTGAGGACTTATCCGATGAAGATGCTCTCCGGCTTATAGTCAAGTCTGAAAAAGCCTTGAATCTGCTTGTTGAACTGGACGATGAAAATAAATTGGATTAAGAAAGTTGTAATTTTTATGAACTCAAAGAAACCTAAACGTGTAGGAAATATCATAAATAAAGACTTTGGAACTGGTTATGCTGGCAATGTTTGGCACAAAAAATTTCTTCTTCCAGCATTAACGACATGTCAGGGTGGGGGAAGAGAACCTATGTGTGTGAGAGTATGGAAAAAATAGGAGTTAGGCAAGCTACAAAAGAAGGTGTAATCCCTATGCAGATTCCGGGAGTATGCGATTTATCTTACCCTACAAGCAAATTAAGGCGCGGAAGAGTGCAAGGGGGGGGTGCTATAAGCCCTACGATAACAACAAGTTGCGGAGTAGTGAAAATTATAAGATATGAGCAAAAAAGAAATACTAAATCCCCTTAAAGGCATTAGTCCTTGGGGGTGGCATTGGGAACAACAAGTATATTGTAGAAAAGGAATCACACGAACCATAAAAGCCGGACAAGGAAGTGGGAATTATCCAAAAGTAATAAAGACTTTCAAATTTGAAGTTCAAAAAGGAAATGGAAAAGAAAATTAGGACAATAGCCACTCTATATAAGCAGCATTCCAGGTGGGGAGTAATTGATAAAATGAAGTGCTGTAGCACATTGGTTTCAAGTATGGGAATGGGTGGTGGATTTATCCCTATGGTAATAAAGAAGTGGCAAAGAAAATCATAAGAATAGGTCAAGTTTCCATAGTAAATAGTCAAGCAGGTATTGTTTATCACAGAAAAGGGAAGATGGTAACACTAATTGCCGGAACTCACGGATATGCTATGGGATATGTTTTGAGAAAATGCAGAACCAAATAATTGTTTTAGGGAAAATAGGAAACACGGAGTTTCAAAACAACGATAGGTGTAAGGTTACAAGCAGATTTGGAATATCTAAAGCAATTTATTCTGTGGCTTGTAATGGAAATGCACCGTTGGTTTTAAGGAAATGGCGAAAAAGATTATTCAAGTAGGATTCTATGACAACGGAACAGGAAAACATCAAAGTAACACAATATATATGATCCTAAAGGAATAATACCTGCTTTAACAACTATTGATGGTGGAACACAACAGATAAAGGTCTTAAAAAGTGCAAAAAGAAATAATCATATTAGGTGGAATAGGTAATACTGAACGGCAGAATCGTGATGATAAGCGCGTGTTGAGTGGGGGGGGGGTATAACCTACACTCTGAAATTTGCGCAGTATGTAAGGTAAAAATAGATGAAAACAATAATAGCACAAAGGGGGAGACCGTTAAGCCCAAAGAGAACAGAATACGGCAAAGCAATCCGAAAGGACTATGAAAGTCACAAGGTATATGAACATCGTGCTAATATGCAGAGATTTGAGCCACGGCACGATGGGATATGTAACTGCATAACCACTGTATTAAAGGATTTCTATGTTGTTAAAAAAATTGTCAGAAAGGAAGTTAAGCAAGATGAATAGAGTATATCCGGGAGCTAAAATCGGAAGATTGTTAGTAATTGAAGATACTGGCAAGAAACAGGGGACTAATCATATATGGAAGTGCAAGTGCGATTGTGGAAATGTATGCGAAGTCAATACCGGCAGAATTGGAATAACAACAAATTCCTGTGGATGCCTCAAATCAGATAGCCACGCAACGCATAGGGAAAGTAAGAGCCGCCTTTATATAATTTGGTGCAATATGAAAAAAAGATGTGATAACCAAAACACATTAAACTACAAAAACTACGGTGGCAGAGGAATTTCCTACTGTGAAGATTGGGATAAATACGAGAATTTTCGTAAGTGGGCTTTAGAAAATGGATATTCTGACAATCTTACTATTGATCGTATAGATGTGAATAAAGGATATTGCCCAGATAATTGTCAATGGGCTACACGAACAGAACAATCAAATAATCGTAGAAATTGGGGCATGTTGCCGTATTACGGAATAGTTAAAGATAATACGGGGTTTAGGGCACAAGTAACGATAAAGGGGAAGAAAGTCTATATTGCTCATTCGATTAACGATATTGAGTTTCTTGTGAATGCAAGAAATGAGTATATAGATAAGCATAATCTTCCATGTAAAAAGAATATTTGGAAAGGATAAAAGGTGAAAAGAATGGAAAGACAGAGCGTAACTATTGATCCGTCAGCTTTAGAAGAGAAGGACGGAGTGAAATACATCAAACCGAGTATTTCAAAGCAGATCAGAGAAGAGGATGCGGATAATTCTGCACAGTTTGAAAAGGCAACAGAGGAATTAGATGATTCGCCGGAATTAGAAGAATATCTGGAAGAGAAAACTATTGAAGATTATCTCTATACCGCAAAGGATGGCAACCAATACGGAATATTCAAGTTATCTCCGAGAGAGTGTGGCCGCTTAATGGGAGTTAATGATGCGGATATTTCAAAGATGCTTGCTGTCAACTCAAATAGCCAATGCTACAAACAGTTCGGCAATTCCATTGTGGTCCCCGTGCTCATGGCAATTTTCTCACAGCTTCACATTAAGGGTGTAACGCCCTGGAACGAACTTTCAGAAAAGGAAAGGGTTGATTTAATTGAAAGAACAACAAGAGATTGGAAAACAAGTTGATGAAATCCTAAAAGACTACGAATGTGAGGGGCAAATAGATATTTGGGAGTGGATGGAAGAAAAGGAGCAAACTATGAAGCGAATTAAACGGATTGTAGATACAGGCTTTTGGAGTGATGAAAAGGTAATGAACTTTTCGCCGGAAGATAAGTATTTTTGGCTTTTTCTTCTGACGAATGAATACACCACACAATTAGGCATTTACTATTTGCCGATAAAGAAAGCTGCGTTTGACCTGGGATATTCTGTTGAGACAGTAGAAACTCTTATTGAGAGGTTTGAGATAGAATACGACCTTATTAGGTTTTCAGAGACAACAAACGAAGTGGCTATTAAGAATTATCTTCTTTATTCAGTGGTCAAGGGTGGTAAGCCTGTATATGATTGTTTGCTTAAAGATCAGATGCAAGTACGGGATAAGTCATTATTAGCCTATGTATATAACAACCTTAAAAGGAAAGACATAGATAATGATACTGTTAAAAGTTATATAGAGTCTTTAAGTAAAGATATAAATGACAATGACAATGACAATGACAATGAACGAATCGTTGACGAATCGTTGACGAATCGTGAGTATAAAAAACCCAAACCTGAGAAAAACATCATCCCACCTACATTAGAAATGGTAAAAGCCTACTGTGAAGAGAGAAATAACGGGATAGATGCAGAAACCTTTATAGACTTCTACGAGTCAAAAGGATGGCTAATAGGGAAAAACCGAATGAAAGATTGGCAATCAGCAATCAGAACTTGGGAGAAGGGAAGAAAGAATCAGGGAAATCATGAACCAAAGAATAGTTTTAGCAGCGGCTTTGAATTAAAGGTGTGAGACATGACAAAGGATCAATTCGAGATAATTCTTACAAGGTTAAAGGAATACTATCCGAACTTCAACATCAATACAAAGCAGATACAAAGTGAGTGGCTAAAAGCAATCGGAGATTTGGAGTATTCCAGAGTATCGCTTGCAACTTCAAATTATATCCGAGAAGAGAAGTATCCGCCGACGATAAAAGAATTTATGGCCTATTACGACAAGGTGGCAGCAGAGTTTAGAGACCTGATAAACGACTATGAATCGGCAAGGGGTTGCTTCCCAAAGGAATTGCAAGGCGTGGATGACAAAAAGACTTTTCTAACGGCGATAAAGTCACAGGCATTTAATGATTGCAAGTCGAAAGCAATATCAATCCGTAGGCATTGTTACGAATACTGTTCTAATCAGGTGCCGGAGAAAACATTTGTGGAGGTGGTTAAGGAATGGATGCAGAACAATGCGTGATAGGGGAATTGCTAACGGACTCAGAATATACGAGGCAATATCTTGATACCACATACGACTTGTTAGAGCCTCAGATGTTTAGCAATGCCCTTTACGGGAGAATATTCTATGAGCTGAAAATGGCACATGCAAAGAGGCTTGATCCTGACGTTGCTTATATCATAGCGCAAGTAACTTGCAATGAATATCCGCAAGAAATAGTAACGCAAGAGATAAGCACAATCATTAAAGAAGTTCCCATTGGCTCCTCAATACAGGCTGATGCGAAAGTAGTCTTTGATGATTTTAACGCAAGGAAGCTAAATAGGATTCTTTCACAAGTAGAGGTTAGGGGCAACAACGTATATGACGAGGTTGCGAAGCTGACAAAACAACTTGAAAGTTTCCAGAAGAATGAGGGCGGAGTAAAAGCCATAAGTGAGATCGCCGGGAACCGTAAGAGTGAATACTTCAAGCCAAAAGAAAAGAAACCAACAAGGACAGGCTTTGACGAGTGGGACGGAGTAATGGGCGGACTTGAAGGCGGAGATATGATCGTTATCGGTGCGAGGCCTTCGGTTGGTAAAACGGCTTTGGGAGTACAGATAGCGTCACATATAGCGGACACACAAGATACAGTGCTTTATTTCAACCTTGAAATGTCAGAGAAACAAATTTATGAAAGACTTTTATCGTTTGAAAGCGGAATATCCATAACAAGATTAAAAACGGCAGAGAGGTTTAACACGGATGCCGAACAAGTGATGTTCAACAATGCCAATGCAAAGCTGGAAGAACAAAAGAATTTTCTGATAAGCAATGGCTCAAAGGATATAGGGCAGATACGAAGTGAAGTCCTGAAATATAAGCCAGACATTGTATTCATAGATTACTTGCAGCTTATAAAGAGTGCGCCGGGAATGACTTACAAGGGAAATAGATATGCCGAAGTTGGAGCGATAAGCCACGCAATCAAGGCAATAGCGATAGATTTTAATATTCCAGTTGTGGTGCTTACACAGTTAAACAGACAGAGTAATTCACAGTCAGAACCGAGTATGGACGAGATAAGAGAGTCGGGAGACATCGAGCAGGACGCAAGCGTAATAATCCTTTTATGGAATTGCGACAAGGAAGATAAAACGAAGAAGGGAGTTAAGTTCGACAAGAACCGGCAGGGAGAATTGATAAAGACCGAGTTGGTCTTTAATGGTAATTCAATGCGGTTTATGGAAAAAGATAAGGGTTTCTTAAATGTATCGGTAGATCAAGAGGACGAATTACCTTTTTCATCGGACTAATGGGATATGGCGAAATGGACTAAGGAAACAACCGAGTTTCAGATGTTTGGGAAATTCTACGAACTGACAAAGAAATGGTACGACGGAGTAAAGACGATCGAGGAATATGATCGTGCTGCCAATGAGATAAATGACTTTTTTAAAGAATATGCAAAAACCGATTGCAGATACCTGGCGAAAGAGCTTGCGTTGGGACTCAACAATTATATTGACAAGAAGTATTACCGAGACAAGCCTTTAAAGGCAAAATAAGACGCTTTTATGTATTGGGTGGTAAAACAATCGAACAAGTATTTTAAGATATCTTGTTGGAACAAATAAGAGGGATAGAAAGGAAATTGTAAATGAGTAGAGGTTGGAAAAGGTCAGATTTAGTTATGGGTGAAGATTTGGTTTTGCCTGACGAATATTTTGAAGTACCGGCAGAGGCAAGAAAAAGAATTATGTATTGCGTATATGCCGGAGAAACCGATACGGGCATTATCATTGAGGTTCAGTTCAAGCCTGGTATTGGAAGCGAAGATCCATTATCAAGTTGGCGAGTAGAATATTTCGCAAGTTTCGCCTCAATATACTGTGGCGATGTAAAGATATACCGCCGAGATAGAACGCTTGTAAGAGCCGAGAGAATAAGAGAAATATACAGGAGATGAAGATATGGAAAAATTCATACTTGACGACGATACTCTGTGGAAAGATAATCGCTTGACAGACAGACAGACAGACAGACAGACAGACAGACAGACAGAAGCGGAGAACGAATTTTTGTTGATGGATAGGAAACAGAAGATACAGCAAATCATCAACAAATATGGCGAGGAAAACTTTTATTTATCCTTTAGCGGTGGCAAGGATAGCACGGTATTATCGGCATTGGTAGATATGGCATTGCCAGATAATAAAATACCACGGGTATATGCAAATACTGGAATTGAATTAAATATGATACGGGATTTTGTAGTAGAAAAACAACAGCAGGATGATAGGATTGTAATTATAAAGCCGAGTGTACCCATTAAAAAGATGCTTGAGGAAGAGGGATACCCGTTTAAAAGCAAAGAACACGCAAGATATGTGTCAAAGTATCAAAAAGATGGTTTAAATTATAAAAGTGTTAGGGCTTATTTAAAATTAGAACCAACTTTGAGTGGTAGAAAAATTTTTCGTGCGTGTCCTAAAAAATTGAAATATCAATTTACGGATGAAAATACGCTTAAAATATCAGATGCTTGTTGTTTTCGTATGAAAGAAGAACCACTTGATAAATGGTCAAAAGAAAATAACAGAGCGTATGGAATAACTGGAATAATGAGAAGTGAAAAAGGAAGACGAAACAAAAGTAGTTGTCTTGCATTCAAGGGGAATGGTTCATTACATTTATTTCAACCGTTAGTGCCAGTTACAAAAGAGTGGGAAGATTGGCTTATAGATAAATACAACATAAAGATATGCGATATATACAAAGAGCCGTATAATTTCCCCCGTACTGGGTGCAAAGGATGCCCGTTTGCTTTGCATCTGCAAGAAGAGCTTGATACCCTTGAAAAGTATTTCCCTGCGGAGCGTAAACAATGCGAAATCATCTGGAAACCCGTATACGATGAATACCGCAGGATAGGGTACAGATTAAAAGAACAGTATTACCATCAATTAAGTTTTGATGAAATTATGGAGGAACAAAATGGGACACAGAATAGAAAATGATTGTGTATCTAAAAAGCGCAAAGCAGAAGACTTTATCGGGCATAGGTACGGAAAACTTGTAGTCGTAGGTATTGCAGGAAAGGGAACGCATAATAGAACACTAATGAAGTGTGTTTGTGATTGCGGAAACGAAAAACTTGTCCCTTTTGGAAACCTTAACACGGGACACTCTAATAGTTGTGGTTGCCTTGAAAAAATGAATTATGAGCGATTGGGAAATCTTAATAAAACACACGGAGAAAGCAAGACAAGGCTTTATAAAGAGTGGAAGAGAATGAGGACAAGGTGCAATAATCCAAAAACCAAAAGTTATATGAGATATGGGGGAAGGGGAATAAAGGTATCTAAACAGTGGGACGACTTCTTGGTGTTTAAAAAATGGGCTTTAAACAATGGATATGACGACACATTATCATTAGACAGAATCAATGTAGACGGAGATTATGAACCAAATAATTGTAGATGGATAACTATGAGGGAGCAGAGTTTAAACAAAAAAATACGATCTATGTTACCTATCACGGAGAAAAGAAGCCGTTAAAAATTTGGGCAAAGGAATTAAAAGTCAGTTATTGGACTTTAAGAGGAAGACATAAACAAGGGTGGACGGATAAAGAAATAATCGAAGGGAGAAGAACAAATGGGATTTCGGATCGAGGATAATTGCGTAGATTGTGGTATCGGCTGTATAAACTGTGGCAGGCGTGAAGTGGAGGTGCATTTCTGCGATAAATGCGATGATTATGCCGATATGTGGAATCCGCTGTATGTAACCGAGAACGGCGAGGAGCTTTGTTGGGATTGCTACAAAGCCCAGTACACCGAGAAGATATGTGATGATATGGACGAAACCAAGTGCGCACATTGTGGAAATGAAGCAGAGTATATGTATCTGGTAGACGGCGAGTGGGTGTGCGAGGATTGCCTTAAAGGAATGGCAGAAAGGGTGGAAATAGAATGACCAGAGGAACACCGTTTGAAGTAAGCAAAGAAGTTTTTGAGAGAGCAAAAGCACAAAGCATAAACAAGGACGCAAAGAGCTTTTATATGGCAAAAGAGGACGAAGAAAGAATCTTCTCGGAATCAATCCGTTGGGGATATGGCCTGTATGATTGCAAGGTTCACGAAGAAGACGGCAAGTATATCTGCACTTGGAGCAGGGGAGATACTTGCGATTAAGGGGGGTAGGAATGACTAGAGAAGAATTTGATGAAATTTTAGAACAAACTAACGCAGTTATATGTAATCGTGAGTGGTACGAGAGATTAATCAAAGCATTTGAGCAAGAGCCTTGTGGGGATAGTATCAGCAGAGTCGAGGTACAAAAGCACATATATCGAAGATTATGGGAATCGGCTTTAAATAATGTCGGTTATGAGTGCAAAGCAGAAGATGTTTTTATGGATATAGCAGACAATAGATTAAGCACTTGGGTTTCAGAGATACCGAGTATTAAGCCAAAGCCAAAGACAGGGCATTGGGAATGGGTACAGTATGACTATAATTCAAAACTTGGAGATTGGCATTGTTCAGAGTGCAAGAGCGTTGTTATAGAGTGCGTTAGCAAAGAGGAAAAGGGTGGTATTCCATTGTATAAATATTGTCCACAATGCGGAGCAAAGGTGTCGGAAATCCCGACATATTCAGAAAAGGAGTAAATAAATGCAGGTAGTAATTGATATACCAGATAGAATATACAAAATAAGTCAAAACAGAACACTGAATATCACGGATAATGAGATACTTGAAAAGGCTTTAAGAAACGGCACACCTCTTCCTAAAGGACACGGAAGGCTCGGGGATTTGGATGCGCTGGAAGAAGAAATAGAGAATCATTCAAAAGGTGCGTTTGCTATGACGGTCGAATTTTTAGTAAAAGATACACCAACAATCATAGAAGCAGATAAGGAGATACAGAATGAAAGTAAAGGAATTGATAGTAAGGTTACTTGAAGAAGATATGAACGCAGAAGTATTTGTGACCACTACAGATGAATCAAGAAAAGGCAAGACATCTACAGAAAAGAATAATGTCATGTTTAATATCAATGAAGTAGAACATTGGGGTGGTAGTGCTTATATAGGATTTACAGATTGGAGAAAGTGAGGAACAATGAGTAAGTTACACACAATCCAAGTAAATGTATCAATCTGCCCCGAGTGTGGCGGTGCTTTGAAATTCCAGAGGATACTCAACAAGTACCTATGTATGCACTGCGGTACACGATTCAAGATTGTCGGGCAGACGGAAAGAGAGTTTATATGTGAAAAGGAGAATAACAATGGATCTGGAATATCTGTTTCTTAATCAACCGGTGGAAATATCAGAGGAAGATTACGAGGAAGATTGACTTATAGCTTGGCCGGACATATAATACTCACTATGAATATTAAAGAATACATTAGAAAAGTCAGTAAAATTTTAAAGATAGATCCACCGAAAATAAAAATGGTTGATAAACTTGACACGGAAACAATGATGGCTGCGGTCAATCCTGAAACAAATAAAATCCTTGTTAAGAACAATCTGTTGAATTATGATCTGTTATTTTCAATAGCACACGAACTCCGGCATATATGGCAGTATCATAACGAAAGAAGTATGTTTGATGATTACAAGTCAAGCAAGGCTTTATCAAAAGAAGAATATAATCTGCAACCTGCGGAAATAGATGCTAATGCATTTGGAAAGATAATAATGGTTGATAAGTTTGGAGTAAAACCATTATTTGAGGGAATGAGCGATCATGTGATAATGGCTATCAACCGAAGAGAACAAGAAATTAGAGAAAAAATATTTTCGTAAAAATCCTGCGTATTTTTTTGATACGCCCCGGGGGTATAGATAGCCCTATATCCGCCGTTTCAAAAAACCACCCCGAAAACAATACCTAAATGCTTATAGGTGTTTTTTCGGGGGGTTTGATTTTAAAATATGGAGTTTTCGGAAAAAACTGTTTATAAGCCATAATCTAAAACTAACTGCATAAGGGCATAATGCAATTGATCGGCTATAGATTCAGATTGTATATTTTTAACAATTAAGTCTTGATTTGCTATATCAATATCTTTTGATTCTCTGACTTTTGATATGCGGTATTTCTGATATTTTTTCAAAAGGTCTGTATCATAGTTTGAAATTGAGACTGATTTACTCATTATATAGACTCCTTTATAGTAGGCAAACCGATTTGCTTGTTATTTCATCCATCTGCTTTGAGGATCGCTTTAGATATGTTGCGGTGATCCTTGGGCTGCTGTGATTTAGAAATTGAGAAGTCAAGGCTATATCTTTTCCGCTTGCGTTATATATTCTGAGGGCAGCAGTCTTTCTTAAGCTATGAGCTGATACGTTTTCAAGTTCTAAGTAGTCTGTAACGCCTCTTAATTGCTTCCATACGGCGTATTCATTGATAGAGAATAAATTCCCTTGTGTGATTCCTTTTTCTTGCATCCAGCGGTCTATAAACGCCTTTACGGGCTTGGGTACAATGAAATACCTTTTCTTGCCGGTCTTTTGCTCCGTCATGTCAAGTTTCCATGCGTCTCCGTCAAATACAAAGTTATCAACAGTCAAGCTGCATATATCCCCGATACGACACCCAAGATTAGCTTGTAAAGTCAGGATAACAGCGACTTGTCTGTTAGGCTTGTGGACTATTCCCTTGTGATCTGTATATCCGGCTGCTATGCTTTCAATTATATCTTTTAGTTCCTTTTCTTCTAAAGGTCTTGTGGTGTATTCGCCCATGATATGCTCCTTTCTACGCTGATAATAAATCTAAAAAGCGTCTGCAAGCGTTCTTTTCGGTTTTGCTTGTAAAATCTGATATGCTCCACCTTTTCAATTCTTCTTTGACTTCTTCAAGCGTTCCGCACTGATTAACAGGGAAGCCGTAAAAACTTCTTAAATCAGCGTCAACGCCAAAAGCATAAAAGTCCTTTTCTTTATCGTTTTTATATAAAATTAGATCATAATTTCCGTTTGGGATATTATTATCCTCATATACCTTGCCTATAACAGTTTCTCTTGCAATAATCATTTTTCTGCTCCTTTCTATTTTGATTCAAGATATATAACTATTTCGTTACCGTAGTATGATCTCCATTTAGTCAGCCCCTTTCTTTGCATAATCGCATAACATGGTATTAAGTGCGGTCAAGTGCTTTAACTCCTTATCTATTGCCTGATATACGGATTCCGGCATATAGGCGGTGCTTCTTTCCAGATATGCTTTATAATTCAGGATAATACCCGATAATTCGATTAGTTCGTCACTCTCTATATATCCGTATTCATTTTTGATGATCGTTATAAATTCGTCGCTTGCGGATGTGTCAAGGCTTGTATATTTATTCCAGGCCTTTATATCGTCCGTTTCGTTTAAAATGATGTGGAAGTCTGCTATATCATTTTGCATCATATCGGCGTAGCCGCCTTTTTCTGCTTTCTCGCTGTATGCTCTGCGGTAGTATTCACTTTCATTTATTGCTTTTATGGTGCGGTTATAATTGGCTCTGGCGGTGGTTATAAGATATTTCTGTTCTTTGATCGATAACATGGTTTATTCTCCTTTACATTACGCTATATGCAAGCGGATATTTTTCAAAATCAAGATATTCAGGGCTACAAATAGAAGGGCAAAATGCTCTAAAATCGCTATAATACCATGCTTTGTATATTTCGCTGTTCTTCTTGGCCGGGTAGTTCCTAAAAGCGTTGTCAAGTGCATCTGAAAAGCACATATTATACTTTTCTATGTTTATATAAATGTCTTTAATGATCGCCTGCGGTACTTTGCGGATAAACTTTGATTTGATTGTATCTATACTCATGTTATGATCTCCTTTATTTTTAAAAAAAAATTTTCGCTCCAGGTAGGGTGAAATTATTTTTATCCCCCCGTACCCCCTGAAAAGCCCCCAAAAATCCGTTTCAGATTTCCGTACCAAAACCGATATTGAAATGCTATAGGGTGTTTTTTCAGGGTATCGCCTTCACAAAATCGGCAGACCGTGAAAAAACTGTCAACGGTGCGGTTTGTGGGCGTATAGTCTTAAAACCTCTTTAAACGGCTTTTAAAGGGCTTTAATATTGATATGGTATAAATTATAGGGATATAATAAAAGCGTCTTAAAATGGCTTATAATGTGCTTTAGAATTGATTAGAATATCACTCTATATTATACCATGATCGGCGGTGCGGTGTCTATCGTCTATAATATGTCCATGCTACAAAATGCGCGTTGCTTTTACCGTCGGCAGCTTCCCACGATGTAAAATGTGCTTTGTGGTGCTTCCGGGCGTATGGTGTCGCGGTCTTTTGGTAGTTTTCGCATATTTTCCGCGCTTGTTCCTCTGTCTCTGTGAATGTAAAATCAAGGTAATATTTCATTGTTTGCGGTTCTCCTTTCGTTTATATGCCTTTTTAGGGCGGGTTTTGTGTGTGGGTGGTCTGTTGGTGCTTTGGTGGTTCTTCGTGCTTTGTTGGGGCTTTTGGGGGCTTTGTGCGGTCGCTTCATATATTCGCATATATAGAAGGTTGCCGGGGGAGTTTGTCCCGCTTCCGTCGGGGCTATAAATAGCATAATTTAATAAAAGCGTGTCGCGGTGCTTCGGTTCGTCCGTGGTTCATGTATTCGCTTTTTTAGAAAAGCCCGCGGGCGGTGTTGCTCCGTCGTTTTATCCGTCGGCGGCGCGGGCGTGGTTCTTATGCGGTCTTAATGGCTTTTAGTGGCTTTGTAAGATATATTTGATGTAGTAAAGCATATTCAGAATAATTCCATCCGTTGCGGGTTAAAATATCTATAAAATAATTGTCAAGACTTCGGCAACCGTCCCACATGGATATAGGTAAAATTAAATTATCCGCTAATAATTCCGGCTCGTATTTGCTCGCGTAGTAATTGAAATATGGGATCAATTCGGGCGCTATGTCTTTAACTTCGTAAATGTCTAAATATGTTGTATTGTATTTTTTCATTGTTATTCCTTTCTATGCTGCTAACCTTTCAAGCCTTGCGCGTTCTGCTTTGATCTCTTTAGGCAGTCCGGCGGGGATCTCTTCAAGCGTAAAGCGTGAAAAATCTATCTTGTAATAATGCGCGGTTTTGTCGGTGGTGTAGTAGTCCATAACTACGGCGGGAAAATCTCTATCCAGGTTTAAAAGCTCTTCTAAGCTGTAAATATAACTGCCGGACTCCCTCAAAATTAAATAGACTTCGCGTGTTTTTGCTCCTGTATGTCTCATGATCTCCGGGCGGTCGTAGTTTTTAAAGTCTGTATAATAGTATTTTATGATTTTATCCGCTTTTTTTTCTATTGCGGCGTGTAGTTCGTCTATGGTCTTGTATTTTTTCATTGTTTCGGGTTTCCTTTCTTTAAAAAATCACTTTGTAAACGATCACGGGCGCGCCATCGTCAAGTATTGGCTCGGCGTTGGCGTTTAATAGTTGGCAGTCAATAACGCGGCCGCCGCTCTCGCGTGCTTCCTTTTTTGCTGCTTCTTTTGATGCAAAAACTAAAAATTTTGACGGTTTAAAAGGGTTGTATGCTCCTATCATGCTTTTAAGTTCCTTCCTTTATGCTTGCAATTCGTCGATAATATCAAGTAAATATTTAATAGTTTCATTTGGATCTGTGCGGATGCTTTCGGCTATGTCGTCGGGTGTGGTGTCGTTGTTCCGGGCTTCGTAAATATCCAGGTTGTAAACACGCTTTGCAAGTTCTGCACGCTGCTCTGTAATAATTGCGTCCATTTTTTTGTCCTCCTTATTAGATTAGCTCTAAAATTGGCGTTCCGTCGAAATGGTTTTCCGCTTCTTCGTCGGGGTTCACGGATTCAAGAACATAAAAAGCAACACGATTTTTTAAGTCTGATTTGGTGAGATAAGAAAAATCTATCTCGGCGGCTTTGATCGCCTTTTCTTTGTCGTCAAATTCCTTTGTAAATAAGTCCGTTGTGGTCTGGTCTATTACTATATACTTCATTGGTTAGGCCTCCTTCCCGTATTGTCTCCATGTGGGCGTTGCTCTTACTTCGTCGCGCATTTCCTTAACGGCTTCGTCTATGTGGGTTAGTGTGGTTTTATAGTCGTGGTATGTGGTACACCATCCCGGCCAAACTGATACAAGACCGATCCCGGCGCACTCCGTCAAAAATGCTTTGATTTGCGTGATTTCCTTTTGAGCTTCCTGCTTTTCGGTGTAGTCGTCAAAACATACGGAAAAATTGTTTTCAATGTCAAGATAAAAGCCCTCATAATATCCGCTTTTTATAACGATGTGGAAATAATAAAAACTATATTTTTTTAGTAGTGTTTCAAGGTTGGTGCGGTCGTCGTCCATTATCATATAAATATAATCGTTGATCGCCTCGGCGGTGTCCTCGTCCTCTGCAAGGTTATAGCCTTCGCGGAGTTCTTCCATAAAATCCGCGTCGTTCTCCAGGTCGTACGCGCTCGGCGGATTGATTCCCATTGTTATATAATTAGATGTGCCATAATTTATTGTACCCATGTTTTTATACTCCTTTTCTTTTATATGCTTATTTTTAGGAAGTCCCCACCGGCGGTGGTGATCCGCCTGTGTAACGCTTCAGGCGTGGCGGGGTAGTGGCTTAATTTATCCATACTTTACGGGTGGCGTTATATGTTGCCCCGTTGGCGTCTTGGTACGGGATCGCGTCGGAGTATGTGAAAATATACAGCTTTTCCCCGTTCTCTGTTGTGGCTTTTTCGGTTCCGTTCTCTATTGCGTAGCGCTCACGATATCCGGCGCGGTTTAGTGCTTCTCTTTTCTCTGTTGCTTTCATGGGCTTTTATTCTCCTTTTTAGTAATAATTGCGGATTAGATTTTCGCGGTAATAACTTGCGGTATCGGGATTTACTTTTGCAAGCGCCGCCGCAATTGTTTCGAGTAGCTTTTCTGCGGTCTTGTTGTCTCTGTCGTTTTCTTTGATTGCCTTTTCGAGTTCTGCAACTCTTCCGGCGTGGTATTCCTTTTTTGCTTCGATCTTTTCTGTGAGTTCATCCGGCGTTAAAATAAAATATTCCTCTAAAAAAGACTCTTTTATTATGCGATCTTCTGACGGGTTTAGTTTGGTATACTTTTTAAGCTCGGATGTTTCTATATATTCGCTGATCCATCCGTTTTTTTGACTCTGTGTGCAGACTGTCAATTCTTTTACTCCGCTTTGCAAAGTATATTTTGCATTGTGTACGCTTACACCTGAAAAGTTCTTTGCAAGGTCTGCAAACGGCTTTCCATCCTTCTTATAATTGCGGGTAACCTTCTGCCATGCTGCAAGTAAAGACTTGTGATAGTCAAGTTTCTTTTCGAGTGCCATTTTGCAATTCTCTTTTTCATAATCTGTAAATTGTTTCATTTTTTCCGCGCCTCCTTTGCGCTTTGCCTGTTGGCTTTGTTCTTTGCTCCGTCGGTGTGAAAACTTTTTCAGTTCCGGCGGGCGGTTGTTTTCTTAACTTGGTTATAATATAACAGTTTTTGATTAGTTTGTCAATAGAAAATAATAAAAAAATATTAGAAAATAATAAAACGATAAAATGCCGATTTTTCAAGGGGTATACACTTATAAATAAAAGATATTGACAAGAAAATAATAAAAACATATTATTATATATAGAAAAATGAGGTGTAAAAAATGGGTGCGAGCAAACATATAAAAATTGCAATGACAGATAAAAATATAAAGCCCGGCGCGGTGGCTGCCGTTCTGGGTTATGATGATAAACAAGTTTTTTATAATAAGATTTCACGCGATACAATGAAATTTGACGATGTGGAAAAAATCGCGGATGCGTTAGGGTGTGATGTGGTTTTGATTGATCGCGTTACAAAAAAAGTATATTAATGATATAATATAGGCGGGCGCGGTGGCGTTCCGTGGTATATAAAAAGCGTTTAACCTGATTAGGGGCGTTTAATTCTGGAATTATTTCAGGGTTAGGCGCTCTTTTTTTGTTTGGTGGTGAATATGGGAAAAAGTTTCAAAGAATTAAAAGAGATTTCGCAAGGCCTGGCGGATCTTGTCGGCGTGTCCTATGATGTGGCGGCGTCCGTGGTGGCGTCTTTTTCTGCCGTTGGTGAGTGGGAAAAGGTCGACGCGATAGCGGGCGGAAATAAGGAAATAATAAAAGAGGGCTTTAAAAGGGCGGGGGCGGTTCTTCCTGATTGCTCCGGCTCTGTGGCGGTCAATAAAGGCGATAAACCTATAAAAGCAAGTAAATCAACGGATAAAAGAGAAAAGCCCACAAAAAAGCAAATAAAAGCCGATTTACAACGGATCACGCCGCAGGCGGTGGAAGGTGTGCGGATCTATTCGGATTCATTAGAGGACTACAGGCGCGGAGAACTGCCGGAGACTTTAGCCGAGGATATAAAGAACCTTTTGAAAGCCTGGGCGAATGATAATGATTTTGAGGATCTGTCAAAGCTCGCTAATATTCAATGGCGCTCCGCGTGTTTGTTTGTCGGTCAATGGATAAAACAGAATAAAATTCTGGAAGATATAGAGCGGGAGCGGAGAGAGGGCGGCAGACACTACGACGGCGAAAAGGTGGCGGCGCTTGTCCCTATTTGGGAATATATCACGGGACTCTATAAGCATATACCGCTCCATGTTGATTTTATAGCGTTTTCGGGCGTTTCGCGTCAATGGTTCTATGATTACCAGGAGAGAGGGCTAACCTCTTCAAGTGTCCAAATCATCAAAAAAGTGATGGAAATAGAGAACGCTGCTATATCGGTGGGAGTAACCGATTCCCGAGAAAATCCCACGGGGCGGATCTTTTACGCTAAAGCCCGTCTTGGATGGCGCGAGAATGACACGATCAGCCAAATTGACGACAAACACGGATCTAATAATAACGCGCTGCCGGTGTTCGATCTGCCTAAATTGCAATAATGCCGATTTTATGCGGTTTGTGGGGCTTTGGTGGGTTAAGAAAATGTTCTGTTTAGTGACTAACACGGGTTAGGGGTCGCTAACACGCAAGCAACGGGCGGGGTTGGCTCACCCAACAACCGCAAGAAAAAAGTTTTGTACTACAAAAAGGGGGGAACCATGAATACTATCGAAGAATTGATGAAATACAACGGAATATCAGAGAAGAATGCAGAGAGGATGTTAAGGTCTTATTCGGAGAAGATAGGAACGAGAAATGGCGACTATGAGATAACGGACATAACCTATGTAGGAAACGAAACAAAGAGGGTTGAAGAAACTTGTGTGTACTGTGGGGATGTGTATTACAAGGACATGATAAACCGCAGAAACAAGTGGAGTGAATTAAAGGCTATTTGTAAGTGCCAAAGGGATAAACAGAAGATAGAGAGGGAAGAAAACCAAAAGTCTGAAAAAATACGGGAGAGATATTCTGTACTACAAAATGAAATAGGGAAGATATACGGAGAATTTACGATCATAGGTCTGAATAAGGGTAAATACACTATCAAATGCAATATCTGTGGTACGGAGAAAGAAATTAATGCTGAACCCGTAATATCAGGACAGAGGAAAGATTATAAGTGTCACACACATCGGAAAACAGTTGAGAAGTTTGATGAATCCTATATTGGCAGAAAGAATAATATGCTCACAGTTACAGGAATAACCTGGGATAAAACATCGGGAAAGAAGTTATTTAAGTGCTTGTGTGATTGTGGGAATACATACTACGCAAAGCCTACTCTTTGGGAAATAGGGAAAGTTAAATCGTGTGGTTGTTATTTAGAGAACCGTTCAGCAGATGCGATCCCCACCGAGAGAATAAAAAGCATCTACCGAGGAATGAAATCAAGATGTTTAGATAAAGATTCAAGAGATTACCGCAATTATGGTGGGAGAGGTATAAAAATCTGCTCCGAGTGGCTTAATTTTGACAATTTCCTTAAGTGGTCTATGGAAAACGGCTACGACAACAAGAAAACGATAGATAGGATAGATTTTAACGGAGATTATAAGCCGGATAACTGTCGATGGACTGATTGGCATACGCAATGTGCTAATAAGCGTCCGAGAATGAGAGTGAGGGCGTAATGGCAAGACCAACAGATGAAAAAAAAGGGAAAATGATAAAAATTCGGATAAGTGAGGAGCTTTATGAGGGACTATCCCAAAAAGGGACAAACCTATCCGAAACAATCAGAAAAATCTTAAAAGATAGTTTTGTCCCACAGAATAGCGGTGAAAAAATTCCAAAATCGGGGCTTACGCCTAATAAAGACTTGGAAGAGATAGATTCTATGGCAAAATTCTTTGGAATGGATGGTGGAGAACTGCTTAAAGGTGTATGTGCCGGACTAATGGATGGCAACCTTACTGTTGAGAATGGGAAAGTGGTGGGTGTACCCGAGATAGACCTTGATAATCTGAAAGAAGCCTGTCACGAACGAGGGATAGGGATGCAGGAAGCGATAGACAAGACGGTAAAGAACCTACGGAGTGGAAAATGAGCCTGAACACACATGAAAGGGAAATGTACTTCCGATTTCGCAATGAGATAGACAGTTATGTGCTTCCAATACTGATAGAAAATGGTGCGATATTTAAGCGAATCGAAGTCAGGAAACAATTAGTCGGGTATTTGATGGTAATTGACGGATATATAGACGGATTATTTGTATTACCCGGCTATCGGAGACAAGGATTAGGGAAAAAGGCGGTAATGGAGTATATACAAGACTACGGATTGCCTGAAAGACTGCATATTGTGAACACGAATAAGGTTGCAAAGAAGTTTTGGCATAGCATTTTTAAGATGCGGATGCTGGAAAAGAACGAAATAGATACTTTGTGGGAAATCGAAGGATTGAAGTAAAGATGGCCTCGGAAGAGCTTGTAAGTAAGTGGGAAAACTACAAAACGGCGTTCAATGCGTGGTATGACTTCTACGAAAATGACCGGGAAAAGTCAAAACAGACCATAGATTCGATTTTACAGGCTATGGTAGCGGCTACACAGTGCGCTTTTGATGAAAAAGATCTGAAATACGGCAAAGAACTATGTGATTACACGCTTGAAAGCATAGAAAAGGCCATAAAACTGTTTACGAATGGTACTTTTGCCGACTTAGAGGATTATGCACAGGAGAATAAGACCACATTTGACTATATAGAGTGGCATTATCAGGCATTAAAGGCAGCGGCTTCATATTATGTTGACAGTTTTAAACTCTATATTGAGAGAGACAGGAAACGTAAGGATAGATTCTATGAGCCGAGAAGAAAGACGCTAAAAAAGGTCTCAGACGCGATACAAAGGCTTGAAAATGACGAATTAGACGTATTGTTTATCCATCAGCCACCAAGAACGGGTAAGTCCGGCGATTTAACAATGGATACGGCGTGGCATTGTTCGCGAGATACAGAGGCCTCAAACCTTTATGTCACATACAAAGAGGGATTAGGTGGGGCATTTATTGACGGAGTACAGGAAGTTATTACAGATCCTACTTACAGATTTTCAGATGTATTCCCGCGAATAAAGATTACAGAGACGGATGCCAAGAATAACAAGATGGATTTAGGCACTGATAAGCGGCGTAGGAAGAAATACAAGTCCTTATCTGGCAAAGGCTTAGAGTCAGGACTTAACGGAGAATACGACGCTTCGGGTTGGCTGATAATCGACGATCCGCTTGAAGGTGTCCAGGATGTAATGTCAAAAGAGGTCTTAAAGCGTAAGCAAGAGATTTTTGACAACAATGTTCTGTCCAGAGCAAAAGAGAAGTGCAAAATCATCCTTATGGGTACAATTTGGGACGATCACGATATTTTCTCTAACTATTATGAGTTTTTGGAACTTAACAAAGGGGAATTACGGGTTGAAGTAATCAAGATACCGGCGCTTGATCCTGATACCGACGAATCAAACTTCGATTATGACTATGGAGTAGGATTTAGCACTGAACATTACCGCAGAATACGATCTAAACACGAGTTAAACGACGATATGGCGGGTTGGTTTGCACAATACCAACAAGATCCTATATCAAGGGTAGGAGCGGTATTTAATCCCGAACACATGAATTATTATACCGAACTTCCCGAAGGACAGCCTATCAAGGTAATAACCCACATAGACGTTGCAAGTGGCGGAGAGGACTACTTATCAATGCCTGTTGCGTACTATTACGAGGACGAAAACGGCGATTTGGTTGGATATATAGTGGATGTTGTGTTTGATAGTTCAGAAAAGCATATAACACAGCCACAAGTGGTAGCAAAAATCAAAAAACACCATATAAAGCAAGTTCATGTAGAGGCAAACGCTGGCGGTGAAGGTTATGCAGACGATATTCAAAGGCTTTTAAGGGAAGAAAAATACAAGGATGTATGCAATATAACCACAGATTATGCACCTGTTACTAAACGGAAGCAGCAAAGAATATGGGATAACGCAGAGGATATTAGAAAACTGTATTTCAAAGAGGTTACGCAGAGAGATGCGCAATACAGAAAGTTTATGCAGAACCTATTTAGTTTTTCGCTAAATATGAAAAAGCGCGCACATGACGACGCACCAGATTCACTTTCAGGCCTTGTTGATTTTGAACGTGAGGGAAGCGGTGTATCAACGGCAGAGATAATGTCAAGTCTGTTTTAGGGGACAATATGGCTTATTTAAAGGGTCAACCAAATAAAGAAAATGCCGTTGCCTATTGTCACAATCCGATGCACAAAGGGTATTTATCGGTAAAAATCATCAGATGCCACAAGTGCCTGGATAAGCAATGCACATATTTGGAGATTTATGAAGATAAGCAATATTGGGTAGGCCGAAAGCGTAAGAGGAACGACAAGAAACTAAGAGAATTTATAAAAAAGGACAACATAGAGAGGATAGGAGAGCATATAGCGAGGATCATTTATGAGAGTAGTACACAAGAAATGGGCGATACAGATATTCGGGAACAGGATGACAATATCTGACAGTGAGGGAAAGGTAGTCTATGAGGGTGTAAAGCCTGAAGAAGCATTATGTACGGTTGAGAGGTTAAAGGAACTGATAGAGGTAAAGCAAAAGGAGACAGGAATTGTATAAGGGGAAATACTTAAGAAAATTCAATATAAGTCCAAAAAGATACAAGGAACTATGCGGATTCTGTGAGCAGTACCCAGAGTGGAAAGAGGAAATAAAGAATTATTCATTCAATAAGGGGATTTCCTACTCAGCGGAACCAAAAAGTAAAACAAATAATAAGTCTAACCCAACAGAGGACGCAGCCATAAGACTATCGGATAATATTTCTAACTGTGAACTTATTGAAAGGGTGGCAAAAGAAGCAGATCCCGAATTTTGGGTGGCAATCATAAAATCGGCTTGTTATGAGGTTTCTGTGACTTATCTGATAAGTTATGATAATTTATCACTGAGTAAATCGGCTTTTTACAACCGAAGAAGATACTTTTTCTATCTTTTAGATAAAGAAAAGGGTAAAAGATAAAAAAGGTGGAATTTTGGCAATAATTTTCTTTTATACTATGTATAGTAGAAAAGCATAGAAGTAGGCTTGACTCATTTTTTCAATTCCTTCAAGTTAGAGCGTTACCGGGTTGGTGGCGCTCTTTTTAAGTGAAAAGGAGATACATTATGACACTTTTAGAGTTTATTTCGGCATTAAGCACCGATGATGTAAATATTTCTGTTGTGGATTCTACCACAGATAAGGCAATTATAACCTTTATTTCCCAGGGTTATGAGGGTGTGGAATCAGACCTTACCGCAAGGCCTGTTGTATCGTGGTCACTTGTAGGCGCAGGAAAGATAACTGTGAAGATTAGAACAGCAGAAGAGCCTTAATGGAGACTGAAACATGCAATTTGGACGCAATATCATTTACACCGATGTTGAGAGTGTAACAAGTGAAAATGTAATACAGATTATCCAAAATGCACTTCCTTATTTCCAGGCAAACTCTTTCAAGTGTCAGGAATTACTTGATTTTGAAGCAGGCAATCAACCACTTACAAGGAAGAAAGTTGTAAGGCCTGATATTGACGTGCAGACGATTGATAATGTCGCCCACGAAATATCAGAGTTTAAAGAAGGCTATCATTGGGGCAATATTATTACATTTGTTCAGCGTGGAACAAAGGATAGTGGAAATTCCGAAGAGACAGATGCTATAGCACTACTCAATGAGGGATATTCAGCCGAAAATGCCGGAGCTAAGCAATCTGAACTTGGCAGATTTATAGAAATATGCGGAATAGGCTTTGTTTATGTAGATATTAAAACAGATTTTGCCGAGGGTGATTCCTACTTTCAGTATGAGACATTAAGCCCTTGTCATGCGTTTGTGGTTAAATCCAGCAGATATGCAGATCATAGGAAGATGTTAGGCGTATCAAGACGCATTGATGATAACGGGGTAGAACATTATACCGCATTTTCTAAGGATAGAAGATTTGAAGTTACCTCAATGAAAGTCGAGAATGGTACAGAGACTAAAACTATGTGGGGGCAGACAGAGAGAAGTGGAGAATACAATCCGCTTGGAATGATACCAATTATCGAGTATGAGCGTTCTAAAGACCGAATGGGAGTATTTGAACGTGAAATCCCCGAGATGAACAGGCTTAATCTTCTTTTATCGGATATAGGCAATGATGTAGACCAAGAATGTCAACAGATTTGGCACGCTAACGATGTAGAGTTCCCTCACAAGAAAGATGCTGACGGAAACCCTACCGATGAGATAGAAAAACCCAAGTCAAATGATTGGGTACGGACTAAAACGACAAGGGACGGCAAGACTCCGTTTATAAAGCCGTTGGGTTCGGCTTACGATTATAACGGGCTTAACAACACCTATTTAACCGCAAGGGCGCTTATATTACAGAGATGTTATACACCTTGTCGTAATGACGATTCTGGCGGCTCAACGGGTGTTGCAATGAGTGATGCGACAGGTTGGAGCGCTGCGGAGCAAGTTGCTTGTAAACAACAGCTTCTTACAGAGGGTTCAAAAATGGAAGAAGTTAAAGTTGTTTTAAGGGCAATAAACAAAAACCCTAAACTTCCGTATGATAGTCCGCTTTTAAAACTGCGTTATATGGACGTAAAGCCAAATATTACAAGGCAGAAAACTTATGAAATGACGGTCAAAACCACGGCGTTGGCTACCCTAATCAGTCACGGAGTAAACGGACTTCACGCATTAAAGTCCGTGAATTTCTTCGATGATGTGGCACAGGTATGGGCTGATAGTAAAGACCTTATTGAACAGTATCAACAGAGTTCTTTTGGCATTGAGGAAGTTAAACCACAGTCCGGTGATCCTGTAAATCAGATAGGCAATAGTCCTCTTATAGACGGAATGAACACAGATGGCAATACGAACCCTTGATGAACTGAATAATGTGTCTGTATCGCCAGAGAGATACTTTGGCGATATGGACTTGACCGATAGTCAGATAGAAGAACGGTTAAGGTTCACTGATGATGCGTATGAGGCTATTCTTGATTCAATGTATGAGATTGATACATACAAAGAGTTTGGTGCAATAGATTATGACGCAATCAGACGCAGGCTTGATGATAGAATGGCGGCTGTAATCGCCGGATATGTTGTTCTTGATGAATATTTAAAGCAATATTGTTCAGATTATGCAGAAAACTTTATTGATGCAACACAAAGGAACATTGATAAGGAATGGTATTTATCCGAGGATAGAGCCTTATTTAATGCCGAGAACAGCGCAAACGATACAATTAACTATAAGGACTATAAAAGAGCCATAGAAAGCGGATTTACCCACAAGAAATGGGTAACAGAGCGTGACAACAAAGTAAGAGAGACACATAGATTGGTGAAAAAACAAGCTATTCCTATTAGAGATTACTTTGTTGTAGGAAATACTTTAATGAGATTTCCGAAAGACTATGATCTTGCGTATGACAGTCCAGAGGAACTTGTGAATTGCAGATGTGTAGTCAAATATTTAAGAAAATAGCCACCTTTTAGGTGGTTTTTTATATTGGCAAGGAAAAGCCATAAACCCCGTAGGGAAACGTAATCGCAAACGATAGAGAAAATCGGTAAAAAGAACATTGTCGTGCAGACATAAAATGCAGAAAGGAAATTAAATATGGCAGAAGAGACAAAGACACCCGAGAGCACTGGGACTGAGGGAACAAAGCCCGAAGAGAAGAAGCCGGAGACAAAACCCGAGACCAAGGAGCCTACTATTCAGGATTTGATGAATGAGGTTGCAAAGTTGAAGAGGGAAAAAGACAAGGCTTCATCCGAAGCAGCGGAGTTTAAAAAGAAATACCGTGAATCTTTATCTGAGGTTGAAAAGGCTTCTGAGGAAAAGGCTGAGAAAGAGGCCCAGAGGGAAGAACAGTTCCAACAGCTTATGCGTGAGAACACTATCAATAAGATCGAGAAGAGTTATCTTGCGATGGGCTGGACAGCGGAAGAAGCATCAAAGGTTGCTATCGCAGAGGCAGATAATGATTTTGACGCAAAGGTTAAGATCATGAAAGAGGTTGATGAACGCAAGAAAAAGGAGTACGAAGCAGCTTTCCTTGCATCAAGACCTGAATTAAATGCAGGCACCGGCAACGGTAAAACATACACCAAGGAGCAGTTCAGTAAGATGTCTCCTGTCGAACTTACAAAACTGAAACGTGAGAACGAGGCTGAATATAACAGGCTTATTTCTCTATAAACAAAGCACCGACTATCCGCTTAGAGGATAGCCGCTAACCCACAAAAGATATGGGTAGAAAGGACTTTAAAATGGCAGCAGGCGTAAATGCAACACTTTTAGCAAACCTTGTTGATCCCGAGGTTCTTGCCGATTTTATTGACAGCAAGCTCGTAGACAACATCACACTTGCACCCCTCGCAACTATCGACAACACCCTTGTAGGAAAGCCCGGAGACGAGATTACTCTTCCTTCATTCGGCTATATCGGTGATGCGGTTGCAGTAGGTGAGGGACAGGACATTCCTATTTCACAGCTTACCACAAGCACAACCAAGGTTAAGGTTTCTAAGATCGGTAAGGCAGTTGAGATTTCCGACGAGGCAATTCTCGCAGGTGCCGGAGACGTAGCAAACGAGGCAGTTAAGCAGATTGTTACCGCTATCGGTAGTGGAGTTAATTCAGCACTTCTTCGTGATGTAAACAACAGAGCAACCAAGACCGCAACAATCGCAGCAGCAACAGACGCATCTGAGGGTATTGCAGATGCGCTTACCGAGTTCGGAGAGGACATCGACGGAGCAAAGGCAATCCTTGTTACTCCCGCTTTCTATGCAAGACTTCGTAAGTCAAAGAATTGGATTCCTAACACTGAGATCGGTGCAGACATTATCATCCGCGGTACTGTTGGTATGGTACATGGATGCCAGATTGTACCTTCCAACAGAGTAAAGTCTCACGACGAGTACAACAAGACCACTGATACTTCCGTTGTTTCCGGCAAGACTTACTACACCTATGCGGCAGGCGTATACACCTCAGTAGCAGAGCCTACCACAGCAGGGCTTCCTACATACTACGAGAAAACTACCGTTGGAGATTCAGCGTACATCATCAAGCCCGGCGCACTTCGTATCTACCACAAGAGAAACACTCTTGTAGAGTTTGACCGCGACATCCTTGCTGAAATGAACTACATCAAGGGTAGCAACATTTTTGCACCTTATCTTTATGACGCTAACAAGCTCATTAAGATCGCTACTCCTACATCATAAGGGGGTGTCCTTATGGGTATGATGACAAGACGTAATGTTAAGGCGAGGGTGGCTTCGGCTGCCCCCGCTGTTGTTGAGAATAAGGTTGAGAAACCTGCAGAGGTTAGCCTTAATGATAAGGTTAAATCAAGCGGACTTTCAAAGACCGAAATCAACAGGATGTCCACGGCAGAATTACAGGAACTTGCCAAAGACTTTGGCGTAGCAGATGCCGAGGAAATGAGCGGAAACCAGATCAAGAAGTTGCTTAATGGGGCAATGGAGGATTGATATGTACGAAGCGTTACAAACTGAAATCATTGACGATCTCAAAATTGAATTACAGAACGAAGAGGGTTTCAGTGAGGAACTTCTTACAATAAAGGTTAAAAGCGCAATCCGTGAAGTGGCAGCCGCAAGGAATTATCCGTCATCTTATAGCGATATGTTCAAAGAGTCAGATATGGCTAATTACTATACTCAGATAAAGGCTCTTGCAATGTACGATTATTCAAAGATTGGTGCAGAGGGACAGGATAACTATTCGGCAGACGGTGAGAATATCATATATTCAGACCGTAGAGAGTTATTCGATGGTGTCCTTCCCATTGCACAAGTTTAGGAGGTGCCTATGAGGACTCCGAGACGCGTCAAACAGAAAATGTATGTTGCATATTACCATGACGGTGAACCGTTGTATGACAGAGACGAAGATGGGAACATCATATACGACACAATGCCTGACGGAGAGGTAGTACCTCGAAAAGTAGGCGAAACTCCTGCCGGATATGATGATCCCACCGAGTTTTGGAACTCTATAACGGGAGACTTGACAGAGGACGAACTACAGGCATTTGGAAGTGAAGCGCAAGGAATGGCAAAAATGACATTCAAGCGTGACGAATACGATTTTGCCGTAGGAGATCTTATATGGAAAGAGTCTGAAATCGAATATATAGACGGTAAGGTTGATGAAAGCTCCGCTGATTACCGAGTAATTGGTATTCAATGTACGGGAAGACACTTCTTTAAGGCTTTGCTTGCAGAGGTTGTATGAAAAGGCTTTATATCTCTATCAACAATTCAAAGTCAATAGATAAGGTTATCAAAGAACTTGAAAAGTACCGAGATAGCCTTGACAACAAGTTAAATGAGTTTATTCGTAGGCTTGCAGATATAGGCGTAAATGCCGCAATGATGACACTTGCTACTAAAGGGCAAGGAGATGCGGAAAGAGACGCAGATTTCAATGTTGAGTTTGAAGTTGACGGAGAAACAATTAAAGGTGTTGTATCAATCAGTAGTAAGCCAAGAGAAACCGCTGACGGAAGATTATTCTATCCACACTTAGCATGGGAGTTCGGCGCAGGTAATCGTTTTAATGGTAGCACAAGTCCTAATCCAAAAGCTAATGAGTTTGGTATGGGGCCTGGGACATTTCCAGGACAAACCCATGTGCCAAATCCCGGTTATTGGTATTATCGAGATGAAAACGGCGACGCGGTAAGGTCTTATGGTACGCAAGCAATAATGCCTATGTATACGGCTACGATTGAGATGTTGGAACGCATAAATGATATTGCTAAAGAGGTATTCGGCAATGGATGATTGGTTTTCTAAAATTCAAAGTAAGGTATTTACACAAGTTGAGTATATGCTTAAAAAGAAATATTCAGACTTGAAGTGTACCACAAGGAATGAGAATGAAACTCCGGCTGAATTTCCTACGCTTTATCTTCACGAATTGCAACCTTTGGAAGTCGGGCAAGACCTGACAAATGAAACTGTAAATGCAATCCGATGTACGATTGAAATTCAAGTGTGGGTAAATACCACAGAGCAGGATTGCAGAAATATCTTAACTGACGCAACATTGGAAATGAAGCGTCTACACTTTAATATCTCCGCTATGCCAATAGTTCAGACCACGGATAAGATTGCGTGGGGTGTGATTAGATGCACACGACTAATCGGGAATAGCGACGATATAGCAACTTAAAACAATGCACCGGCTATTCAGACATACGAGAATAGTCGCTCACCCTTAATAGTTATAGGGTAGAAAGGATTTTAAAATGGCAGTACAACAGGCAGGTCTTTCGACTCTTGGCGTAAAATTCGGTAAAAGATTAGCAATGTAATCAATGCGAAGTTGCTAATATGCCGCCCATAGCGAAATCGTCAAGTAGGCTATGGTGGATAAGTGGAGAATTAAACGGGAAAACGCTTTGCAAGCGCAATCCGAGTGTGAAGGCTATGTTTAAAAGCATAGTCAACCGCAACGAGTAGGAAGTGAACCTAATGTTGAGATACATTAGAATATAATCTTTCCAAGAGACTCCGCTATCGGACGATACATCCGCAGAGGATGTGGTAAAAAGGTACTCTGGGCTATGGTGTAATGCCATAGAAGTAAGGATAAAGAGCCTTACGATAACACAACCGTACGCAGTAGAAACCACGGCAGGCACAAAGCCGACAGCGTTTAAGTGGCTTGAGAGATGTAACTCAATTTCGGGTATCGAGCTTTCAACTGAGACTATCGACGCATCAGCACTTGAAGATCTTGTTACAAGATATGTGCCTGGACGCCAGGACTCCGGTAAACTTATGGTTGCGTAATAAATGCGAAGTAATCATAACTGCCGTCCGTTGTGAAGTCGCTAAGTAAACAACGGATAATTATTGCGGTATTAAGCTGGAAAATCGTTTGCAACGATAATCAGAACCGAAGGCTATACAAAGTATAGTCAGGGGCAACGCATAGGGAGTGAAAAGATATAATCTCCCCACGAGACCGCGACATCGAGCGACACGGGAAACCGTGGTGAAAAGATATGCTGAACTGCATTGTAATGATGCAGAATTACGGATAAAAAGCCGTAAGATAACAAATTGGGAGAATGGAGCGTAACATTCAATACAACTTCCGAAGTAGTAGCACAGCTTGAGGCTATGATCGCAGCTTATAACGCCGGACAGGCAGCAACGACACCCCTTAACACATGGTTTGAGGTATGGTCTCCTAACAACGATAAGGCATTTTTCGTTGTTGCAGCACCTCCGCAGATTCTTCCTATGCCTGAGTTCGGACAGAATGAACTTCAGACGATTGATGTAGTATTCACTATCGGAGAATACAAGGGACAGTCTACGGCAATCGAGCCTGTGGAAAACCCCTAATAAGTCCGGGTAATGGTGGTAATCCGGGCGAGGACACAGCAACCACTTATACTCAATCGGAACTTGAAGATATGACAATCGCACAGATTGAAGCACTTGCCGAGGAGTTAGGCTATACAATAACCAAGACTCTAAAAGCAGACATTATTGAAGAGTTCCTTGAGCAACAGAACGGATAAGAAAAACGGGAAGGCGGCTTTCGGGCTGCCTTTCCCCTATTATCGTAAGGAAAGGGGAAATAAAATATGAAACGAATTACGATAGGCGGTAAGGAATATACACTTACCTTTAATATCATGGCATCACTCTATAGTGAGTGTACTGAAATGATAATGAATGAGTTTATGGCTTTTGGAAAGACTCTTGGGGCAGCAGAAATGAACGATGTTGACGGTATGCTCGATAAGCTGGTAAAGAGCATTTCTAATACAACGGAAGAGACTGTAACACTGTTCTATGCATCACTTCTTGAGTATCACGGAATAAGGCGTGGAGACGGTACTATAAAGGCAAAGGATGATGCACTTGATCTGTTGTATGTTTATCTCGAAGAAAATGAGGGCAAGACTCTCTATGATGTTTACAATGAGCTTATGGAGCTGATTGCCGAAGATAATTTTTTCGAGAAAACCGGCTTGAATCAGAGATTAAGTCAGATGTTCAAGACCAAAGAGCCGGAAACCGAGCCGGAGAAGAAGGAAGAGCCGAAGAAGAAGGCAAAGACAAGAAAGAATACGAAAACTGGCGTCAATTCGTAGATGATATTCGCATACATTATATGACAATCGGTGTAAGCCGAGAGGAATTTTATCACTCTACATTGGTGGAATTGCGGGATTGGGATAAAGTCTACAAAAACCGCAGAATGATAGAAGATGAAAAAGCATTATTTGACGGACAATATACCTATGAGGCGGTATCTACTGCCCTGTCAAATGCTTTTAGGAAAAAGAACACTAAACCGACTCCGTATAGGAGCAAGAGCATATTAGCAGAAATTGAAGAAAAGAACCGTCCTTTGACGGAAGAAGAGAAGAACAAGCAGATAGACAATCTGTTTGCTATGCTTGCTGGTATGCAAGAAAGGTTTGAGAAGTCAAAAGGCGGTGGGGAATAGTCCTCACCGCTTTTTTTAATGAGGAGAAAAGAAATGCCGGATATAGAACAACTCAACATACAAATATCGGGATCAAGCAATAAAGCAAAGCAGTCTATTGATGATTTAATAAAGAACCTTGGCAGATTAAATCAAGCATTAAATAATTATTCCGATGGTTCATCATACATAAAAGGCCTTAATTTACTTTCAGGCGGTCTTAATTCTATGTCAGAGGCTATATCCGGCATTGACGCAGGCAAAGTAAAAGATATAGCAAGTGCGATAGGAACTTTGGCCACAAAAGGAAATAACCTATCTCAACTCAGTTTTGCAAAGACTTTTACCCAACTTGGAGCAAGTGCTGAGAAGTCGTCTATCCAGGTAAAGAGAACGGTTGAAGAATTATCAAATGCTTTTGGCATAAAAAGCAAAGAGGGAATAACTGAATTAACTGATTCTGTCAGCAAATTTTATGGTTCTCTTAATGATGGCAAGGGAATGAAAGCGGCAGAGGATGATATAAAATCTGTAATCAGTTCTTATGCCGAACTTGAAAAGGTCGTTGACGAAACTTATGAGAAAGTCCGTAATTGGATGTCAAATACGACTTTTGCAATTCCAAAAGGTTCTGTAGATGAATTTGTGGATGACTTCAAGCGTATGCGTGGGGTATTGGGTATTTCCAATACCACTACTGATGTCACTAAGGGAATGGGACTTGATACAGTTATCCCGGAAATGAATCAGGCATTAGGCACAAGTTTTGATGCAGACAATGTTCTGAATGGGTTAAGGCAGATAGTTGATTTCCTCGAACAAGGAAGAAATGCACAAGAAGAATATACAGAGCAGCAAAGGCAGGGCATTTTAGTATCACAGGAACTTGCTACCGCTATGGATAATCTATATGCAAGCGTTGGCAAGGTAAGAGAAGTAATGACAAATGATACTATGCTCGGAGATACAGACGGCATAGAATTTGATGTAAACCTTGAGGATTTACAATCTGGCGCAAATAATGTCTCACAAGCGGTAGAACAGGTAAAGGCTGAGTCTGAACAGGTTGTGCAGATAGGTAATCCGTTTGAGGGCATTGTAAACGGGCTTAATAGCCTTATCAACATAAATATAAGTGGAGAACAATTCACCGGTGTAAAAATGCTTGCGGATTCCCTTGGAAGATTAACGGGAGCCAATTCTGAAAAAGCGGCTGAAAGTATACCTAAAATTGCAAGCGGATTGCGTTCATTACAAGGACTTGAAATACCGAACTTTGGAACTGAATTATATGTTCTTGCGGATGGACTTGCGCAATTAGGCACTAAGGCTATGGAGAGGGCGCAAGGACTCCCTGAGATAGCGAGAGGATTAAGAGAATTATCCGAAATTAAGGAAGTACCGTCACTTCCCGGATTAGCTGAATTAGCGGCTTCATTGTCTAAGATGGGTGGAAAGTATGCAACACAAGCTATTCAAAATATTCCTGATCTGGCTATGTCGTTTAATTATCTTGTATCAACGGTTTCAAAGGCACCACAAGTATCACAGGAGACTTTAAGGCTTGCTGAAGCAATGGCACAGTTAGCAACTGCGTCAAGGTCGGCAGGACAAGGTACGCAACAGTCATCCGCGGGAATAAGTATGCTTCGTGGAGCTATAGGCGCGGCATTACCTTCATTCAACAAGGTTCAAAAGAAAACCTTTAACCTTGCGTCAATGTTTGGAAAACTGTACGCTTCATATTTCCTTGTTATAAGAGCGTTTAGAGGTATTGGCGGTGCAATAGAGAATGCTTCTAAATTAACAGAGGTAGGAAATGTTGTTGCAACCGTATTTGGTGAGGAAAAAAAAGTATTAGAGGATTTTGCTGACACAGCCATTATGAATTTTGGTATGGCTGAACTCTCTGCTAAACAGTTTGCTTCAAGATTCCAGGCTATGGGATCGGCTATGGGCTTAACGAATAAGCAGGTAGCACAAGCAAATGAGTATCTCAATAATGAATTACAAGGTCAAAAGCGCATAGTAGAAGGTGTTGCAGATAGTTATGAAGATTTGGGCAAGTCTACAGCGGATATGTCTGTAAATCTTACTAAATTAGTAGCGGACTACGCTTCATTCTATGATGTTGACTATGAAGATGTTGCGAAAGACTTTGAAGCTATTTTCACAGGTCAGACAAGACCTATGAGAGCTTATGGTATTGACCTTACCAATGCAACATTGAAAGAATGGGCATTAAAAGAGGGGCTTGACGCTGATATTGAGTCCATGGCGCAAGCTGAAAAGACTATGCTCCGTTATCAATATGTTATGGCACATTCTAGCAAGGTAATGAATGACTTTGCTATAACTGCGGATAGTTGGGCGAATGTAATAAGAAATATAGGCCAACTTATAACCCAGATAGGTGTAAAAATGGGTTCGGGGCTTATAAATATCTTTAAGCCTGTTCTTATTGGATTCAGAGATTTCCTTAACACATTCCTTGGACTTGCAGAAAAGGGAATTAATGCGGTAGGAAAGTTGTTAGGCTGGCAGATTAAGATAGATGAAGTTGGCGTATCAATGGAAGATGAAATGTCTGATTATGTCGACGATCTCGGAGATGCAGCAGGAAACGCAAAGAAACTCAATACTCAATTAAGAGCCATTGATGAACTAAACAATCTCACTTCTCCCAATAAGGGTGGAAGTGGCAGTGGCGGATTAGATTTATCTGCCGGTGCAAGTGGCGCTACAGGTGGGGGAATAAGATTTGAGGAAGTTCCCGGAGTATTTGAAAGTGACATAAACTCTTGGAAAGAACTCGGAGAACGCATAAGAGACAAGATCCTTGATGGATTCCACGCAATACAGTGGGAAGATATATCAGGCAAGGTTAAACTTAACGCTTCGGGGTTTGCTAATCTTATAAACGGACTTCTTGAGCCTGACGAAGCAAAGGAGACTCTTGGCGGTGCCTTTGGTAAATTCTTAGCAGAGGGAATAAACTTAGGTTTTGATTGGCTCGTAACCTTTACAAAGGATTTAGAATGGGAGCAGGTTGGCGGAAATATCGCTGATTTTGTCAATAATTTCTTTGAGAATATCGACGCAAAGGATATGGCTGATACTGTTGACAATCTTGTTGATGGTATATGGAAGATATTCAAAACTGCATTATTCGGAGATAAAGATAAAGAAATTAAGGGTATTGACGGCAAAAAAATAGTATCAACGATTGCTGAATTTATTTCTAACCTTGATTGGGATACAAGAATTATTCTTATCAAGGCATTAAAGTTTAAGTTACTCTCCGCAACACTGTCAGGTGTTGGAAAATGGTTTTTTAGTGAAGGCATTAAGACACTATTTACTAAGGCTTTTGAAAAGGCACTTAGTGGAACTACTATTACTCCCGATGTATCAGTGACACCAAAAATAACGGGAATAGGTGGAATACAAGGGTTCTTTGGAGATATGTTAGCTGTGGCGTTGGCTGATGGTTCGCTTATTAAGTCACAAACCGCTAATGCTGTGGCAGGTTCAGCCTCAGGCGCATCTAAAGCCGGAGTTGGTGGTATTGCTGCGATACTTGCAACGATCCTCGGAGCAAGAACAGGACTCGGATTAGGTGAATCCATAGGAATGTTGACAGATTCACAGTTTTTAGATCCCAGTGCTTACGGAGATTATGAGAAGTTTGGCGGAGTCTTTACAATGTTTAAAGACTTGGGTACGGCTATTTGGGATTGCTATACCGATGTTGACTTGTTGAAAGGTGCAATGCAATCCTGGGGAGAAGATTTGAAAAATGATAAGAATGTTCAATTTTGGTACGATACTGAAAACGGTGTATGGGCTAAAATGGGGCAAGGAATTTCTGATTTAGGAACTAAAATATATGGCGAAGATGGTTTTTGGGCTAAACTTTGGAATAAGGGGAACGAAGTCGGAAACAACATTTATGGACAAGATGGATTCTGGCAAAAGTTCTACAAAAAAGGCGAAGAAACTACAAAGAACTTAGGCTCATCAATCTATGGAGAGAATGGATTCTGGGCAAAGGTGCGGAACAAAGGCAAAGAAGTAGGAAACTTCTACTACGATCCGAATGAGGGATTATGGGCTAAAATTTATAAAAATGGTAAAGATTTCTTTACCAACTTAGGATTAGACATCTACGGAGAGAATGGCTTCTGGGCGAAGGTGCGGAACAAGGGTAGAGAGGTTGGAAACTTCTTTTACAATCCCAACGAGGGATTATGGGCTAAAATATATAGAAACGGCAAGAAGTTTTTCACTGATTTAGGCTTAAACATCTATGGAGAAAATGGCTTTTGGGCTAAAGTATGGGATAAAGCGAGTGAGATATGGACTAAAATATCTGAACTCTTTGAGGGAGGCTTTAATATAAAAATGCCACACTTTAAATGGGATAGTGAGGGCGGTATAGAAGCTCCTCAATGGGCTAAAGGTGTCCTTGAAGCATTGGATTTCCCTACTAAATTACCTAAGTTATCTGTAGATTGGTATGCGCAAGGTGGTTTCCCGGAGACAGGTTCATTATTCTTTGCAGGAGAAGCCGGAGCGGAGATATTGGGTACTGTCGGCGGAAAAACAACGGTTGCCGGTGGTGCTGAAATCACGGGAATATCAGATACCATAAGGCAGACATCAAGCGAAGAAATACAATTACTCCGCCAGCAGAATCAATTATTGCAAGGCATACTTCAAAAAGAGTTCGGTATCTCAAGAAACAACCTTTACAAAGAGGTAAGGGCGGCTGATATTGAACACAGGAATATGACGGGACAATCAGGATTCGCTTATTAACAAAGCAACCCTTCTATGCTAATATTTAGGCATAGGAGGGTTATTTTTATGGACAAAAAGAATTTTGCAGGACAAGAAGATGGGGAATTAGTACCGATAGATTAAAAGGTGGAAAAAAAGCATATCGGCATATAATAAAATAATAGTATCAGTAAATAGGAGATTGCTTAGGCAGTCTCCTTTTTTGTGGGTAAAAATACATGGCATACGCAGGATATTTATTCAAAATTGGCAATTATACATTTCCATTGTCGCTTATAAGGGCTGATTCATATAGCGCATATAAGAGTGTGACGGATCTTGATTCTTATGTAGACGCTAACGGAGAACTGCACAGAAACGCACTTGAGCATTACGGGTATAAATGTGAGTTTGAGACCACGGCAATGATGAATAACAAAACATTCAGTCAGCTTATGTCAAATATCTATTCGCAGTTTACAAATGTAGTTGAGAGAAAAGCTATTTGCACGATCTACATTCCTGAACTTGATGATTATGTGTCTTGCAATATGTATATGCCGGACATAAAGCCACAGATGTATTACGCAGACGCTAACAAGATTCAATATGATGCGATAAGGTTTGCATTTATAAGTTACTAATTATGATAGATTATGCAGATAAAGAGCTGTTTCAGCAAGACAGCTTACCGAAAGAGATAACAATTTCATACGATAATGTAACTCTTCGCAATTCAGATATTGTATCAGAGTCATTGGAGATAGTTGAGACTCTCTGTGATGAAGAAAACATCGTACTTGGTTCTTGTTGTGCTTCACAAGTGAAATTCCGTATAGGTTATATAGCACAATCACTGATTGGAAAAGAGATAACTGTATCAATCCAACCGCAAGGGGGAGAGATATTCCAGATTGGTAAGTACATCATTGATTCTGATAGAAGGACTGCGGATAGAAGGTATAAGGATATTGTTGCTTATGATGTACTAAAGACAATATTAGAATCAGATGTCATTGATTGGTATAATGCCGTACTTCCTCAAATAGATTCAACTGTCACTTTAAAGCAATTCCGAGATAGTTTCTTTACGCATTTTGGAGTTGAACAAGAGTCTATATCACTAATCAACGACACAATGACTGTTGAGAAAACCTTTGATGCAGAACGATTAAGTGGTAGTGATGTCATTACAAAGATATGTGAGATCAATGCTTGTTTCGGTCATATAGGGAGAGATGGTAAATTCCATTATATCTATCTTGAAAATCTCATTCCTACGCTTTATCCGGCAGAGGACTTATACCCGAGTGAGGACTTATACCCGAGTGATGGAGAGGGAGTAACTCTCGTTGGAGAAAACGGAACTTATATCAACTGTGATTATGAGGACTTTGTGACCGCAAAGATAGATAAGTTGCAGATAAGGCAGGAAGAAGATGATATAGGCAAGATAGTAGGTACAGGAACTAACTGCTATGTCATTCAAAATAATTTCCTTGTATATGGAAAGACAGATGCTCAATTAACCAATATAGCAACTCCTATATTCAACAGATTGCAGAATATTCAATATATGCCTTCAACGATTGAAGTAGTGGGGAATCCTTGTTTTGAAGTTGGGGATGGGGTTCAGGTTGCAACAAGATATGATGTGGTATTCACATATATTCTTAAAAGAACTTTAAAAGGCATACAGGCATTAAGAGATACCTATGAAGCAAGTGGAAATGAGTATCTTCCGGATAATGTAAATTCTGTAAATTCACAGATAATTCAATTAAGGGGGCGCACAAATAAACTTACAAGAACAGTTGATGAGACCATAAGTGAACTTGAATCATACGAAGCACAAACAGATGGAACACTGGAAATTCATAGTTCACGGATAACTCAGAACTCTGAAAAAATCACAGTCGAAGTTACAAGAGCGAAAGAAGCAGAGAGTACACTTTCATCACAGATAACTGTAACGGCAGAAAAAATAACAAGCGAAGTTACAAGAGCAAAAGGAGCAGAGAGTACACTTTCATCACAGATAACTCAAACGGCAGACGCAATAACAAGTGAAGTATCTGCAAGACAGCAAGGAGATAGCGCCACCTTATCAGCGGCAAGAAGTGAGATTAGCCAGACGGCGACGGAGATACGAAGTGAAGTTTCAGAGACTTATGAAACGAAAACCGAAGCAGGAACACAATACCACAGTTTATCATCTTCCATTGAACAAAATGCACAAGCGATAACAACCAAGGTAACCAACGGAGAGATTTCCTCAAAAATATCGCAAGAAGCAGATAGAGTAAGTCTATCAGCAGACAGATTGGTAGTGGATTCAAGTTACTTTAAATTGGATTCAAATGGGGAAGGAAGTTTAGGGGGACTTTCATTTGATGCTAATGGGTTTTACTCAAAAGAACTTGGCGCTATCGTACTTCAAGTACACCCCAATCCTGCTGATGGTTGGGCTTTGAGTGTTGGTAGCAGCGCCACATTTAGGGCATTTTTAATAGATGCAGATACCTATTATTTAGTCAACTACCAAGGAAGCTATCCTTTTGCAATCGGTCATGAAGGAGAAGCGTATGTAACAAATCTTCAAGTGAAGAATGAATATTCAAGAAGTGGTCCCGCTGGTTCTTATGTTTATTCAAAAACTTCTGAAGGCAGGCTTCATGTTGATGATTACATAAGTTGCTGGGGAAACATTGAAATAGGTACACGGGATATAACAAGTGACCCTACACGGAGTTCAGAAGAAGTCAGAAGTGGAAGCTTGTATGTAAGGAAAAGTCTTTACGATAGCGAGGGGAAAACAGGAAATGTCGTTGCAGATAACTATATCACGGCATTAGGGTATGGTACAGGTTCAGGTGATATAGAAGCCGCACACGATTTGATATACGGTAATGCCTGTTATCAATCTTCGGATAAAAACCTGAAAAAAGATATAAAAAATCTTGATGAAAAAAGTGTTGAGTTTATTTATGACTTAAATCCTGTGGAATATCGGTTTAAAGATGGCAATAAAAAACTACATCACGGACTTATAGCACAAGACCTGCCCGAAGATGAGACAAGAGAACTTGTGAAAAGACAGAGAAATGGGTATCTATCAATCGCATATACAGAACTTATCGCAGACTTAATAAAAACAGTGCAAAGCCAGAATGAGAGAATAATGTCACTTGAAAAGCGAGTAGCAGAATTGGAGGGTAACTAATGGCTACGATATGGCAGAAAGCATTTAGTAGAATATTTTGGAGAAACAGACCTAATACCACTACTCCTGTGGGAGAAAGTAAACTTCTTCCTATGGATGCAAGTATTGATGAGATAGACAATAGAGTTGTTACGCTGCAACAGACAAAGGCAGAGCAAAGCGATTTTTTAACATCTATCAAGAACATTCAATTCAATAGGCAGACGGGTGTATTCACTATTACTAAATTCAATGATACGACATTCACTATTGATACAGATTTGGAGAAGATTGCCGTAAACTTTGATTATGACGATGATCCGACAAGCGCACACTATCAGCAGATCATCCTTACTCTTATTGACGGAACTGTTAAATACATAGACCTTTCGGCACTGATTACTCAATATGAATTTATAGACACGGCGACTATACATTTTTCAGTTGGTAATGACGGAAAAATATCGGCAACAGTTATTGACGGAAGCATTACAGAGTCAAAGCTTCAACCTAATTATTTAGGTGATATAAGGGTTGAAACAGCAAAGTCACAGCAATATATGACTAACGCTCAAACGGCTCAAAATGCGGCAGAAACGGCACAAGGATTAGCAGAAGATGCACAAGAAGCCGCAGAAACCGCACAGGGACTTGCAGAAACAGCGCAGACAGGGGCAGAGGACGCAAGAGATAGAGCAAATGCATCGGCAACAAGCGCAAGCACAAGTGAAACAAATGCTTTGGCGAGTGCAACGCAAGCAGAAACCTATGCTACCAATGCTTCAACAAGCGCCTCAAACGCAAGTACAAGTGAGAACAATGCGAGTACCTATGCCACTAATGCTTCCAATTCAGCTTCAAGCGCAGGTCAATCAGCCACAAGTGCTTCGGATAGTGCGCAGGATTCTGAAGCGTGGGCGGTGGGGAAGAGAAACGGAGTTGATGTACCGAGTACCGATCCTCGTTATCATAACAACTCAAAATACTATGCACAGCAAGCGGAAGCGAGCCTTACAAATACAGTAAGGTCATTTAAGGGTAGGACAGGTGCTGTTATCCCATCAAATGATGATTACGATATATCCCAGATTGCACCTTTGACAGGAGCAACGGCAGGACAAGTACCTGTTGTTAGGAATGTCGGAACAGAGCAAGAACCTGTATATAGATTTGCTATGGGAGATGTAAGTGTTAGTGGCATTGGAGAACTTAATTACATCATGCTCTCAAACCTCTATCAGATTACAATGAACAGTAAATTCAAGATGGTAGAGGGAGCATACCTTGCAGTAAAATTTAACACAGATTTCTATGTATCGTCGGTTGCAAGTATTGATGTGTATGTCGTAGGCAGTGGAGATTATGTACTCCGTCCTTTTATGTCAAGCAGTGATTTTTCAATCAAAGCCGGAACAGTTGCTATCCTTGTGTATGACGGAACATATCTGCAGGTGGTAGGACTTTCAAGTTCTGGCGGTCACACAATCCAAAACTCCGCAGGAACAGACTTACCACAGGAAGATAAGATGCAGTTTGCCGATTCCTTTGTAAGTGACGATTCTACGAACGGCAGAACAGTAGTCGAGAACATCAAAGAAGTATCCCCTGCTGATTATGACAGTACAACCGACGAGGGGATCATAGTAACCGACGATGGCGACGATGCTTTAATAGGGGCGGTTAGTGATGATTATGTTGAGGTTACGGCTGACGGGGTAAAGACTTATACTAATCTTTTGAATGAATTGTTTGCATTGGTAGATATGACAAAGATAAATCAAGACAGCGTGCTTGTAGAATGGTATGGCGATGATTATTATTATCCATTTGCTATAGATACTATTAAATCGAATATTTTATCTTTTCATAGTATAAGTGGTAATAGTAGTAATTTTAATGTTTTTAGAAGAACTTTGAGCGCTTCATCATCTACCGCTACTCACAACTATATGGAAAATGGCGGTAATAATACATACGCAGATGATTCAAGTTATCAAGTGGGTAATGGAGGAAAATTTATCCTCTACTACGGCAACAAAAAAGCCACAGTAGATTTACAGACTACGGCGAATAGGTGTCTGATGTCGGACGGAGTGACGAGTGTTGAGGAGGCGATTGATAAATTAAATCCGTCAGCACTAACATATACCGCAGATGGAGAAAAAACCTATAGACAGTGTTTGGTAAGTTTAAAAACAAAAATTGATACATCAAAAATAAATTATAGGTCGGTTATCTTGATTGATGGGACAGTGCATAAATGTATAGATGCAGGTCGTTTTAGATTTTCAAGAACTTATGCTACTACAGCAGGACTTATGACATATTCGCCATTTCTTACAGGTGCTTGCTCATACATAGTATCCACGGGAACTACTTGCAATGATGATTCAAATGAAATACCACCAAACGGCACAGTATTTGCATTTTATTACAATTAAATCAATCCATAGTGGCGAAATATAAAGGAGACCAAATATGGCAACACTAAACTATATAGACGAAATAAGAGATAGAAGGTGATAACCAATGAGCATGAAAATAAACAAAAACGGAAAAGAATACGATTTA
>Ga0326511_10000147_pt1 | contig 56230 bp, 73 predicted proteins | sample 0_2496_0518_D_FD_203701 | JGI IMG/M metagenome (GOLD analysis project Ga0326511, IMG submission 203701) | Bovine rumen microbial communities from UC Davis, California, United States - 0_2496_0518 | ecosystem: Host-associated > Mammals > Digestive system > Stomach > Rumen | place: USA... | reverse complement strand
TCCCATTTTTACACGTTCGGTTTTCTCGGTTTGATTCATGGCGACACCTCCGAGACAAATATATTCACTGTCCTCTCCTGTAATGTATTGTAATGTATTGTATTGTGTATAGTTTCCGCAGTCGGATTGACACGGATATATGGGTTTCCGTCGCGGAAACTACCATTTCCGTCGCGGAAATGCTCTAAGCGTCCCGAAATGGGTCTCTCCGCTGTCTTGAATGGTTGTCGAAAAGATGGTAGAATGTAAAAGAAGCTTTATTGATAGGTTGGTGTTGTGAATGGGTCTCTTTAACCGCAAGAAGAAAAACGTATGGATAAATCCGTCTGAGTACACTGTGAATCAACAGTCTACCGTTAAACTGACATCATATATCCTTGATGAATGTGTCTATAATCAAAATTCGCTCGCGGCTCTCTGCGCTCTTGTATGTCCCTCGGTGCCGCCGGTTCGTGGTAATCTCAAGGTGATAATCAAGTCCGTTGTATCCAAATGTGATATGACTCTCCGCCATGCCAACACATTCTATGCTATGGCACTTTCTACATCTGATCCGAAAGAGTTCTTTGACGATATTGCCGTGGTTCGACGCGACCTCGCTGAAATAAAGGAAGTCGGCAAGTACGCATACTACGGTGGACTGCTGAATGAAATGGAGAGTTACCGGGTTGAGGAGCGTTACCAAATTGAGCTGCGACACATGATTGATCGCGCTGCTGCCGTCGTTGTTGCCTCCGGGTCTCCCGCCGATACGGCCGCGCTCCATCTGGCTGTATTCAAAGCACACGAGTCCGAGCTTGATGCTCAGTCCCAAAAGAAACTCTCCTCTAAATACAAGAAATACATCAAATAGCCCGTTATGGGTCTTTCCTCAGAAGATTATAGCCATCTGGACGCTTTCTGCGGCGTTCTGAGGGCTTTTTCTTTTCGACGGGAATTTCTGTTGTATTTATGCTTTCGTCGCTCCTGCGCCATCTGCGCTAATCTGAGCGGCGTTTCTTGAGTAAGTCGCTCTCGCTGACTACCCGGCCGTTATCGGTGTAATCTCTCTCGAATGGGAATCCGAGGTAATCAATTACCTCCCGGTCGATGTGCTCCCAAAAGATTTCGTCCTTATCGGACTCCTCAAGTACTTCGGTGAATCTTTTGAACAGTCTCTCGTTACGGTCGTGGCCGAAGCCAAATTCATCGTGCATAACATATATGACTGTCTTTATAATGCGCCGGGTGAGGTCGTCTCGCTCTTTGGCGGCTATCTTCTTATACTCGTGTTTCAACTCCTCGATGGCGGCCTTTTTCTGCTTTGCGGTGAATCTCGGTATCCGGGCTTTCATATCACCACCTCCTAACAGTAAACGGGATCCCGGCCGCGCTCCGTGGTCTCGCCACGGAAGCAGTTACCGCGATATTCCCATACACCATCGTTCCAGCCGCCTTGCAGGCACTTGAACGTAGAGTAGGTAGCTCTCCATTCCCCGGTGTCCGGGTCCAGCCGATGTGAATACGGCTCTCCGACCTGAGCGCAGCTTAGTCTCATGCAGGCGGGAGGAAGCAGGTCCATCATATCCATTACGAAATCTGCGTCCACGAGGTCGCCGACCTGAGCCGTTTTGTAGTCGAAGGTTTCCCGCGTGTGGACCTCTTTACCATTATATATCATTGCTCTGCCTCCTCTGCGCTTTTCTTGAGAAGCTGGATGACCTTTTTGGCGGCCCACTTGCCGTTGTCGTTGAGGTTACGCTGCCAAGCCGTGAAGCGCGGCGACCATCTGAATCCGTAGCTCTTGAGCAGTGCGCGGGTCTCCTCATCCGGCTTATCGTCGAAAATGAGCTGAATACGCATGGCCTCTGTATTTTCGACGACGGTCAGGCCCTCGACGCCGACCTCCTTCTCGCTGTGCTCCTGTGTTCCGGCTTCCTTGATTTCCTTGAGCTTTGCCAGCCTCTCTTTGAGGCGGCGTATCTCCGCGCCGTTATTGGTAAGTGAATAGCTCGCAAATGGCTTATCTTCATAATGCCATTCGCTCGCCATCGCCGTCTTGAGCTTCTTAATCTGCTCCTCGGTGATGTCAGGGCAACCGTCGAGGGTCTTATTCTTTCTGTAGTAGGCGTTGACGGCTTTCATGGTCTCCTGAGCCTCTGTAAGCCTCTCAATTTTCAGTTCGAGCTTTTCGATAGCTCTTTCATCGTTGCTCTTGATCGCGTCAGTTCCACATCTGGCGATACGGTCGCGGATGCTCTGAATGTACTTCCACTTATCCATGAGCGATTCGCGTCGGGCGTTCTGCTTTGCTTTCTTTCTGGTCGGGAAGTTCCCGGCTCCCGAAATGAGGACGGAGGGACACATCGCTTCGACGCGGAAGTTCTCATTATACCACTCGGAGAGCTTTCTCGCGTAGAGGTCGCAGAGGTAATCAATCCGCTCCGCTTCCTCCGGGTATCTTTTCTTTCGCTCCTCACCGATAGCGTAGGCTTCGTCAACGTAGGAGCGGTATTCATTGGTCTGCGAGTTGGTGCCGTAGTCGCTCATGTGATTCGCCTCGTGCGCGGTCCGGGCCGCGCTCTCGTTGATGTGATAGTATTTTGCCATTATAAAGTCCTTTCTCCCCGTCGCGCCGGTAGGTCAGCTTGATGTTATGCTTTTCTCGATTCCTGTACAAACTGCTTCGCCGACTCTTGGCTGTCGAAGTAGTCAATGTAGATGTCTTTCCTGCTGGTAGATACATGGGAATGGTCCGGCTTGCTGGCGTGTCTCTCTTTGGCTACGATGTTGCAGGTGACGCGGCCGGTATCATAAACGCTCGTGATTACCACCCAATAGGTCGTGAGGCCTCCGGGAATGAGGTCGTAGTGATTGATCTCGTCCTCCGACAATTTCCGGTTGTAGTCGATATATCCGTACACCTCGCATCCCGCGTCCTCAACATACTGCCTGTGGTCGTAGTTGTGAGTCTCGACCGCCATTCCGACCGGGTAGGTTCCTATGCTAACCGGCCGGAGCTTGCTGTAGTATCTGTTCATGCTGTCGCCTCCTCCTATAAGCAAAATCCTACTCCGATGATACATTTGTTGATGTGCTGGAATCCGCCGCGGTCTGCGAATATCTGCGCCTCCTCACCTGCATCCGGATATTCAAGACAGGCTGAGAACAGGCCAGCCTCGTCCATCAAGATTGTGAGTCCGAGTTCATCGGCCGCTGCTCTCATCGTAGCCTCATCGGTCTCGAATCCGTAACCGAAATCCCCGATGCGCTTCATGTGCCCGCCGTACTTCTCCGCGAGCTGAATCGCCTTTTTTCTGGCCGCGAGTTTGTCCGAAATCCGGGCCGTGTTCGCGTTGTACGGCTCTCCCTCGATATTGACCGTGATACAGCCTATGCAAGTGGGTGTGTCGATGGAGTGGATTTCTTCATTCTCAAGCTCCTCCGGCAGTTCGTCGCCGTAGCAAGTGTGAATGTTGTCCGCCTCCGACATATCATAGACGGTAATCTGGACGAGCGAGTCATCAACGAATAAATCCAAAAAATCTCTGATTGTCATAACAGTTTCCTTTCTGCCCTCGTTACCTCCGGGGCGGGATATAATCAGCAGTTCTGCAAGAATCTTGCCTGCGTAGGTCCCATTGCGTATCTGCCTTGAGTAAGCTCGTTGAATAAATCGTAGGCCGCGAGAAACTTTGTTTTCCAGTCAAGGCATTTGGTCTGAATACCATAAGCGATAGCGTTCGCCATGTAATACTTCATCCACTCGACGGCTTCCTTTTTGCTGCAAGACATCGTAGTCTCGATGAACCATTCCCGTGCGTCAATATAATCCGCATCCTTTGTGTAATCAACAAAAGCATCGTCAAACGATTTCCGGGCGTGCATTGCTACGATAGATGCCTCGTAGTATTGTGCTTTGGCCTTGCATGTATAATCCGCTTCGAAGCGTGTAAATTCATATCCGGTCATTGTATATCCTCCTGTTTCTATATGGGGCGGTTTTGTTTCACGTGAAACGCCTCCGCCCCGTTTTGGGCTATCCTGCGGTAAAAAAATTATTCCATTGTTGCAAGGAGCTTTCGGATGAGGTCCTGACAGTCATGTAACCTCTTTTCTCCTACTCGGTGGTCCCTTACTGCCTGACGAAATTCTGTACCGTTCGGGTTCTCCGCGTTCTCTACAATGAGATGTGCTGCTTTGTTTACTGTGTCTGCTGCTTTAATCTGTGCGTGATTGAGGATGGCTTTGATTGCTCCGGCATCCTCTATTGAGAGGACCCTTTTTCTGAGCACTTCGTTTTCCTTGCTGAGCCTATCTGCCTCTGCCTTGAGGTGTTCTGCATCCTCTCTGGCTTTGTCGGCTCTCTGCTTCATCGAACAGGCGAAATCGTTGTCGATGTTCTCCTCTGCTATCTCGAAACAGCCCTCGAATGCTGTCGCTATGTAGCTGTCCGGCCCGAGCTCTGCTACGATTTTTCTGATTCTTTCCAGAGCCTTGCGCTCCTGCTCTTTTGTTGCTACCATTGTGAATCCTCCTTAGAATGTAGCCCCGTTTTGGGGAGTGGTTTCATCTTACAACCTTATTACAGTCCCTAATTGGGGCATTGTCAACCATTTTTCCAAAATTTATCAAAAAATTTTTCCCAAGCGTCGCTAATAGGGGCGGCGCGGGCAAAAAAATACAGGCCCCTACCAATTAAGATAGAGGCCTGTGGGTTATACTTCGATTCCCTCGATGTCTGCCCGGAGCTTCAAGCACTCGCGGTAATCTACCATAGCTCTCTGCTGGCGCTCAAGCAGCTCAATCGGGGTTGCCGGGGTGAAGTCGAGTTCACCGGCTTTGTACTTTGCAAGCATCTTGCCAAGCTTGTCACAGCGAATACATATCTGGTCGTATTCCGCCTCAAAGCGCTCTTTGTAGTCGGCGCTCGTCATCAGCTCGACGGTGTCTTTCAAGTCCATAGTTTCCCTCCTGCGCTGTTATTTGGACAGAGTAACCTGCAAGCGGTCGATAGTCTTACCGAACGAACCGGCGTAGCCGTCCTGACCGTTGGATTTCTCATTATCGTACTGGTACGAGTAGTACCCGCTGTTTACTGGTGAGACGCGGTACTTCGCTCTGAGGTACCCGTTCTTTGCGATAACGTCGGCCGGGGTGAAGTAGTACACCTCGATAGCGTCAATCGCTTTGCCGTTGCCCGCGTAGCCGTTGTTGTAGTCACTGGTATCATAGCCTGTGACATACGGGAGCCAGCCGCCGCCCTTGACGTGGACGCGGTACTTCAATGTTCCCTTTGAGGCCTTGATGGCGACGTCGGTGATGGCCTTGCCGACGATACCGGCGTAATCGGTGAGGTTCTTGACTGCGGGGAGCCACTTGCCTCCGGCCTTTACGCGGTAAGTGATGTCGGGAATAGAGCCTGACGACGACGAGCCGGATCCGCTGCCTCCGCTGGAGCTGTCCGGGGTGACCTTGCCCGCGACCTTTTTGGCAATCGTGGCGTAGTCCGGTGCGATAAATCCGCGGATATATCTGCCGTTGACCTGTATGGTCCTCTTGCCGACGACTCCGCTGCCGGTGTTGCCCTCGGTGACGGTGAAGGTGTTGCCGCTGACCGCCGTGACGAGACCAATGTGGTCCGCGCCGGTCTGGCAATCGCCGGAGCCGCTGTCGCTCCAGTAGTAGATGATTGCGTCGCCGACTTTCGGTGTGTATGCGTCGTTTTCGACCCATATACCGAGCTTTTTGGCGTTGTCGCGGAATCTGCCGCATCCGCACTCTGTCGTGATATACTGCGCGATGCCGACCTTGAGCCATACTGCGCTTACAAACGCGGCGCACCATGCGTCATGGGTCTGCATCTTGTAGCCGACCGGGAGCGGGTTCTGGCTGTTGTAGATTTTCAGTATCTCCGCGTGTGTGCTGTCGCCCTCTACGGCTCCGAGCCATGCGTTCGCCTGATTTGCTACCTTTTGCCTGAGCTGCGCCTCCGTGATGTTGGAGGTGGTGCTGGAGGCCGGTGTCGAGGACGAGGAGGAGCCTGATTTGGCATAATCCTTGTAGCAGTAGTTCATATCCACATCGGCGTTGATACCGGGGACGCTACCTTTCCAAGAATACTGCCAGATTGTCAGACCCTTAATATCCGGCTTCGTGCTGCCGCTCGGATATGCGAACCATACGTCATACTCCGAAAGCAGAGCCTTAAAGCCCTTGTTCAGATAGTCGTAGTTGGTGTAGATGATGGGCGTATAGCCTCTCTGCTTGACTCTCTTCAAGAAAGCCTGTGCGAACTGATACCGCTTATCGTTCGTCATCGAGACCCCGCACTTCGTCGCATAGCTGTCGCTGTCGTACTCCCAATCGTATGCGATGACCGGGAATGTCAGCTTATACTTGTCCGCGATGTCGCAGACGTAGTCGGCCTCTTTGGTCGCGTCGCTTGTCGAAAGAGCGTAGCTGAACCAATACAGGCCAAAGGGGATTTTGCGGTCCTTGCAGCCCTGTATGTTACGGAGCGCCTTGCTGTCGATGTTATTGCTGCCGTAACCTGCGCGGATGATAGCAAAGTCGATACCGGTCACTTTGCTCCATGTAATATCTCCTTGAAAGACGGAGATGTCCATACCCTTTTTTGCCATTAGAGCCGACCCCACTTTCTGAGGTGGTCCTTACCCTCCTCGATTTCTTCCTGCGTGATGCTTTTGACTTCATCAACGGTTACGCCCATGAGGTCGGCGGTTTTTTCCACAGAAAAGCCGCGAGCGAGGGCCTTGATTACTTCTTTGCGTGTCTGTTCAGTCATGCGAAATAACTCCTTTCATGAGCTAAAGGCCCGGCGGTACGCCGGGCCTCCTGAGTCTTGACGAGTGATTACTCTACGTCGAAATTGTCCTCATCGTCGTAGTAGTCCTCGGTTTTTTCTTCATCCTCCTGCTCCTCGGTAGTACCGGGGATAGGGATAAGGACGCCGCCGTTGTTCTTGCCGTCGGAGAAGCCCTCCGCCAGCATATAGGCGATGAGTGTGGCCCCGGCCATGATGACGGCCACGACCTGCGTTACGGTTCCGTCGGTGGCTCCGAACGCGAGCATAAGCTGGGTGATAAAGCCGATTACGGCCGCCCAAAACTTACGAGAGGTGAGCTTGCGCTTCCAGTCGATTTTCATAGGAAAATTCTCCTTTCAGAATTATAAGAAGTCGTTTTCTTTCATGCACTCTGCATAGACCCTCTCGATGTTGGCTATTGCCATAACAGCCCGGTTATTCTTGTAATCCGGGTGCTTATCGCAATACCTCCGGTAGGTGTCTATGTCGCTGTTGATCTGGTCGAACGATTCCTTGCTGTGGCGGATATTGCGCTGCACTTCATCAGAAAAGCTCAATATACGGATACGGGCGTTCGTTGCCCGGTCCTCCGTGATTTCTCCTCTCAGCGTCTCGATTTCGTTGCGAAGCGCATCAATAGCTTTCATAATGCCGCTTTTGTTGTCGCGTCTCGTAATGAGGAACTGCAAAAAACCGAAAAGCGCTCCGCCTCCGCAAAGACCGAGGATGATAGATGCTGCCGTGTCCACTTAGACCTCTTTCCACCCGGCCGGATAATCAGCGGGCGACCACACGTTGTTGTCAACAGTGGATTCGTAGACCGGGCCGTTTTCATCCGGGTAATGTACTTTGTCACCCGTCATATACGGGTTGGTGCTGTCCGGCTGTCTCCAAACGGGAATTACCTCCGGGTCAGGGTTAAGTACCTCCGCATAGAGAGACGGCGCGGCATCCGGGGTCCAGTCCGGCTGCGAGGTGTGGTCCTGCAACACCTTGTAGAGGATCCCGTTGTAGCGCACACGGTCGCCGGTCTTGTAGGCCTTGCCATTACCGTCCCACAAGGGGAACAGCTCTGTGTAGCTTGTAGCGTCGCTGTCGTCGATGTGATCCGTTGCCAGCTCCTCGATTTTAGCTCTCAGCTCTCTCGCTCTGTCAATGATTGCTCCCATCGGTTATTCCTCCTCTCCAAGTAAAATCCTGCCCGCCTCGGTGTATTCCGCGTCCTGCTGCGTGAACTCTCCGCCGGACAGGTAGAAATGGCCGGTAATAGTACCGTCCGAGTTGTTGACCGTCTGAGTCCCGGCGAGCTTGGAGTTGATGATGGTCTGAATGACGGTGTCGTCCTCCTTGATTTGGATTTCGGCAAGGTTTTCATCAGTCATCAGGCCCCAAAGCCTCTGGAACGCGGTTCGGCTGTTGCAGAGGACAACATAGTGCTGTGACAGCCCTGCCTCCTGCAGCTCGATTTCGGTCGCGTCGTTGAGAATGAGTTTCAGTGCCATTGTGATTTCCTCCTTTCGGAATTTTCGCATAAAAAAAGCACCTCCGGCTTAGAGGTGCTTTCAATGCCTATGTGAAATTGTGTGTCTGGTCAACCGTATGTCGCTCCGCCGTTTATCCACGGACGGATGAAAAGCTCGTCATACAGTTTGCCGAGGGTCTGAATGGTGCGCCATGCGCTGAAATTCTGGGCGTATGCCCGCCAGCTCTGCCATGAGGTATATATGTCCTCGTAGGTCATTATACCTGCCTCATACAAAGGCGGGAACTTCTTGAGCTTCCTGCGCTCTCGCGTTACCGAGACCTTTGGGATTTTCTTCAACACTTTCCCGGTGTCCGTCAAGTATATCCGGGCCTTGAGGAATGTGAATCCGTGCGTGAGCTTCACGATGTGGGTCTTTTTCTCGTTCAGCGTGATTTCCAGCTCCGCGCATACCTGCCGGATGCCCTCAAGAATTTCGTGTAGCCGTTCCTTGCTCTCGTGAATGACATATCCATCGTCCATATAACGCCCATAGCCTCGAATACCGCAAACGTCCTTGATATAGTGGTCGAGGCGGTTCGCCGAGGCGAGGGCGAATGTCTGGCTGATCTGTGAGCCGAGTCCGAGACCTCTGTCTCCGAACATATCCATAAAATGCTCCGTGATGGCGATGATGCGCTCATCCGTGAACTCCTCCCGAAGTACGGCCTTGCATACCCGGTGTGATACGTTATCGAAGAATTTGCGGAAGTCAAAAATGAGGATATATCCCTCGGTCCCGTGTTTCCGGTAGTGCTCCTGTAGGTGCTGGCACAGCCTCCTGACGGCGAAGTGGTAGCCCCGGTTTTCCAGCGACGCCGCGTTGTCATAAATGAATGTCCGCCCAAGCATGGGGACCAGTGCATAGTCGCATAGACATCTCTGCACTACACGCTCCCCGACAGTGACGGACTTAATGTGTCGGAGCTTTCCGCGTTCGGTAATATCGAACTCGAAGAAGCCGCTCGACCTAAATTTACCCTGTTGCAAGCGGTCATAGGTCTGCTTTACCAATAGTGGGGCCTGCGTGATGTACTTCTGCACGCTGGCTTTCCATGCTACGTTTCTCCGACACTTTTGGTAGGAACGATACAGGTGTTCATAGGAGAACACTTCGTTGAAGTCGTCGAGCGCGGAACAGGCTGCGGCTTTCTTTGCCGCCCGCTTTGCCTTACGTCGCCGGTACCGCGCTTCCCGCCGCTCCTCGCTTGTCATAGGTTTCTGTTTCCTTTCAAATACCCTTACCCTCGTACCGCTGCCGGGTGATTACATATAGCGGCATAAGGTCACCGGGCATGTAACAGAGCATCACCACCAAGCTCTGCCATGCAAGCAGCGTCCGCCCGGACCTATCAAGGGTAATATTTACGCTTACGCGATGGTCATGCCCTCCTTCTCTCCCTCCACTCTGATTTCGCCGGTCTCGGTTACTATGTCTCGCGGGAGAGGAGCCGAGCGCCACAGCGCCCTCGTTGTTAGCGTTATTGTTGTTGTTGTTGCCGTTGTTGTTGACATTGTAGAAATTGTTGTTGTTGTTAGCCGAACGCAACCACCACCACGAGGCGCTGGACGGTAAATATACAGAGCATAACCATAAGTAACGGTTACGGTAGGTTCTTATACCGCTCCCGGTCTTTTTTTAGTGTCCCTTTTACCAGCCGTATCTCTCGGTCAACTATATCCATCCAAAACTTCATCACGTTATGCTCCAAGCCGAAAAGCTCGTGAGCAACCTCGATTTGCGAAATAAGGCTGTTCAGCTCCGCGTTGGCGCGGAGCAGGAGGTCCCGCCACATCTGCACCTCGTGGGCGTTCAGCGGGTAGATGCTGTTCGCCATCTTGACGCATTGATGGATGTGTGTTGCTGTCTGTGAAATCGGCTGGCTTATGTAGAATGTGTATCGCTTGGGGAAGTGGACACACTTCTGAATTGTGTAGATTTGCAGCTCCCGTGCAGTATGCACAAATTCCATATCCGAGTCGCTGCGCTTGCTTCGTACTACTGACATAATTACCACCTGCTTTCTTGCTCTATGCTGTGGGGTATCTGGCTCCACAAGGGGAGCCAGATACTAAGCGTGTGGATTATGTACAGAAGCCGAGCGCCACAGCGCCCTCGTCGTCAGCGCCAGTGGTGGTGCTGCCGCCGTAGTTGTAGACACCGCAGAAAGTGTTGGCGTGGGTAGCCGAACGCAACCACCACCACGAGGCGCTGGACGCGCCTACTTTCATCTTGACGCGGGCTGCGTTTCCGTTGAACGCTCTGGTATAGGCCGGTCCCATAGTCTCATAGCCGGAATAGTTCAGCTCTCTGGCTGACGGGAGCCATACATCGTCCGTTGTGGCGACGTTGTTGACCGCCTGCTCCGAAGTGTTGAAAATCCTGCTGTACTTCGTGACTTCCTTGATGGCCGTTCTCACGTTCGACGGGATAAGCGGCTTAATGGTGTTCTTGAACCAACTTCTCATCTCGGATTTCTCCCAGCCGCCGATTGCGCCGGTTCCCTCGGTCCTGTTGCCGGAGTCGCCAGCGATCGCCGGATTCATGCGGTGGCTGCTGTTCAGCAGCTCCTTACTAATCCAAGTGATAGGCGCGTTGCCGCTGCCGCTGGCGAGCGGGTCTCTGTCAATACCGACAATCTGCATATTGACAATACCCTGAGCGCCGAGGTCAAGAGCCTTGTAGTTACCGGGCTTGTACTTGTTGACGTAGGTTCCGTCCGCGCAGGCCGCGATGATGTCGTCCCAGCTATCTGTGATGGCTTCATCTTCCCAAATCTCCGCAAACTGTGCATAGCAAGAGACGTCTGCCTGCATATTTGTCGGTGAGGGGTTCCAGCCGGTGAACGCATAGCCAATCGTCGGTGATGCGGGTGTCGCTCCGGTGTAAACAGCCGTCGCGCCCTGTCTGACGTGCTCTACCGTCTGCAACAGTGTGTCGCCGTTGTAGAAGTACGCGGTAAAGTAAGGGAGGGTCGTTACCGTGTCGGCCGTATAGTTGATATACGGGTATCTCGCAGTGAAGTCCTCGATGTCATAGTTGGTGAGCGCTGCTGCGTGAATCTCACCGGAGACCTGAGCCTTTGCCATGTTGTTGCCGTACTCGTCGAGGCCGCGCATGGTGTCGAGCAGGTCGAGCAGGTCCTCAACCTCCTGCGCGTCGTCTACCTCCATATAGATGTTGATGAGACGTACACGGGAGTTGGCGGGAATCTCTGCCAGAATTGCAAGAGCGTCTACCGCGTTGCTGACGTTGTCGAGCCACAGGGTAGAGATGTTCGCATACGACGGGACGGTGAGGTCCGTGATGGCTTTCTGGTCTTTGATGGTGAGGTTGGTGATTGTGGACGGGAGGTGCAGTACCTTCAAAATACCGCCGACGGGAAGCTCGACGCCCGTTACGGTAGTGCCGTCAAAATAGACGTTCTCGATGTTCTTACACCCGGAGATGTCCACGGTTTTCATGTCTCCCTGTCCGAGGTTCGGGCAGTTTCTGACATCCAGCGTCCTCAGCAGGACGTTGTTACCGAGGTAAAGCTCCTGCAGGTTGCCGTTACTGTACTGCGCGTCGCTGTCGCCCAGTTTGATGCTCTGTAACTTTGTACCCATGCTGAAATCAGCATAACCGACCTTGAGGCCGGAGAGGTCGCCCACGGATGCGAGCTGGCTGGCCGAGTAGATGTAGATTTCCGTGTCGTTCACGTTATCGAGAGGACATACCAGCGTGTATGCCTGATTGCGGGTTGCTCTGGTCTGTACAAGGTAGGAGCCGTACTTTACGCTGGCGTAAACGTCCGCGTAAGGCGTGACGACTACGTTGGATTTGGCGTAGCCTCTGAGCTGAATAACGTCGCTCAGCGCGTCGCCTGCGTTGTACTTGCTGTCAAGGTACTTGAAGCGGTTGTACAACCACCATTTGCGCTGCTCCGCCTTGCTGCCCTGCAACATAGCAAGATAGGCTCCGCTTCCGTCCTCTATAAGCGGCGCGAGGTACTTGAAATAAGCGTCCTCATTGAAAATCGCTTCGCCCCATGCCGCCTGATGGGTCTCGAACATCTCCTCAACCTTTGCGTAGGACAGCGCGGCTACCTGCGGTTGTGCAGAGGAGCCAGTGCTACGGAGGTTCTGGTACATGGTCTTTATGTCATCGTAGAACGCCTGACGGAGGTTAATCCACAGTACGCTCTGCTGCCCGTTGAATACGTCCTCGCCTCCGGCGGTCGTGTCGATGTCCTCAAGGTTGTAGGAAAACACGAGAGCGCCCTCATTGTTAATACCAAGCGCGGTATCAAAGTCATAGGGAAGCGAGAACCACTTGCCGTCGCCCATAAAGGTCGGGAATGCGTTCTTTGCTCTGCTGTCTACCATGAGGAATAACTCTGTAAACAGGTAGTAGAAGATGACGGCGTTCTTTTCCATGTGCTGCGTCAGCTCCGTCTTGAATTTTGCAAGGCGGTAGGCCGCATTGTCTACGGTATGAACATTGCCGTCTACGTCTGTATATTCCTCCTCGAGTGCGTCGCCTGTCGCTGCGCTCTGGTCGGTAGATACCAGCCACTCGGATAATGCTCTGAGGTTCGTCGGGTCCTCGTTGCCGTCCGGGTAACGGCCCTCGAAGTCATTGAGCCATGCGGGCGAGTCGTCAACCAGACTGTCGAAATCTGCGGACTTCCACAATACGCGGTTGCTGGTGTTGTTCTTAATCTCCCAGCTCTCGTCGCCGTCCTCGAATCCGAATACCTCCTCCGTGCCTTTGTCGTTGTTGAAGTTGTATTTGCCGAGGAATGAGGTGTTTTCGCCGTCGTTCCAGAATACGACCATGGGGAATCCGTCAATACCCTGCCTAATAGCCGCATTTTCCGTCTGAGGCGGGGTTTTGTAGGGACAAGTGTCATTGTATAGCCTTGCCAATTCGACGTTATTTGCGCCTTCTGAGGACGCGACGTCGGCCTTAAAGCAAAACGTATTGGTAGGTATAGCTCCTGTCCTGAGCGGGTAGTTATCGGCATGGGTTCCGTTATTCATATCAAAGCCTTTTTTGCATTTGGCCTTGTAGTTCTTTCTCGCGTAATACTGCGAGGAAGTACCCTGTACATCTAACTGCACGCCGGTCGCCGTAAAGCTACGAGAAGAGTGTACCGGGTCGACGTAGGTAATGTTGACGGTTTTCTTGTCTCCTTTGTACTGCGGAAGCTCTACGCATTCGATAATCATATACGGCAGGTCAGCGGGTAGGCGAGCGATAACGATGTTACCGTATTCGTCATAGACGCTGTTCCTGCGGTATCTTGCGAGCATATCCGTGACATCCCTTGTGTCGGCAATCCAGTTGTTGAGAATCTGGCCGCGTTCAAGGTTGTTGTCATATACGCGGATGCAGTAGAGGTCGATAGTGCAGTCATTGGAGCCGATGCTAATGCCGACCGGGTTCGCCTGCGAGAAGTCGTCGCTGGCCGGGTACTGTACTACGCCTGACATTATGCCATTGACATAGATGTACACGAGCCTGTTCTGGCTCCTCTTTTCTACGACGAACGCGATGCGGACGTGCTCGTTCTCCTTGTACTGCATTGAGATTTCGCTCTGCTCTGATACGAGGCGGGCGAGCTGCGCGGTGAGCGAGAAGCCTCTGCCGCCGCTCATGCAGGACATGATGACCGAGTCATAGTTCATAACGTCGCGGGTAGCAAATTCCACCTCGATAGTCTTGCCGGTGCTGCGGAAGTCGTCGGCAAACGCGGTGTACGGGATCGTGACTCGTGCGTCACCTGCTACGCGGAGAACCGTAATGCCGTTTTCATCATTCAGCCATCCGTCTGAGCGGAAGTTGAAGTTTGAGAATATAGCCTCGATGTTCTCATACACCCATGTTCCGGGGTTCGCTTCGTTGTTACTGCGGCCGGCACTGTCAAGATAGAGCTTGAGCTGGTCGGTCTCCGGCTCGACGTGGATATCTGACTCCGTAATGTCAAGAGTCAGAGTCTTTGAAATCTGGCCGGAGCTGATTACTACGTTGAGAGTACCAGTGTCATCGGCGCGGTATGTAAATACCTGCTGCGTCCTGTCTACGGTAAGCTGCGCGGCCGGTGATCCGTTGACCGTGATAGTCACCTGCGCGGTGAGGTTCAGCGGGTCATATACGGTGTAGTCGATGTGCAGCGTAGTGTATTGAGACGCGGTGCTCTGCTTGAAAGAGCTGACGATAATCGGCTCTGTGTTCAGAGGCTCGAGGCAAATGATCTCGTAGTAGAGGTGATTACTCTCGACTATCTGACCGTTGATTTCACACTCGAAATATGCCTCAAAGGTATGCGCCCCATGCGACTGCTGCGGGATTGTGAAAGACATCTGCCTACCTGATACAGATGTGGAGTTTGTGCCGATAAGCTGTCCGTCAAGCAGGAATTTGAGTGTCTTGCTTACGTTGCCTACCGGTGTGTACGGGAACGAAATAGCTCCCATATATGGGGTTGTAGCGTCGAATGAGCTGCTGAGGCTGATTGCGATGCAGTTAATACTGAAATTGATGGTTCTGCTGTTGTCGTAAACGTCTGAGATGGTGACCTTTACGACATTTACACCTGTGCTGCAATACGGCGCGAGATTGATGTTGACCGTTCCCTGCGTGACATTCAGCATTGCCTTGACGGCTCCGTTGACTGTTATCTTCGCGGTTCCGTCGCCCGTCGGCATTTCGTCCTCGATGGAGGACCAGAGAATACTAACCGGGCAATCGTCGCCGTCTGCGATGGTAGTGGACAGCCAGCCGGTGACATTGGTGACCGACAAGAGGGCGTTATTGCCGCCGTCTCCGCCGCCTCCACCTCCGCCTCCGCCGGAGAACGGTCCGAGAGGTCCGACAATGACCTCTCCGTTTGCGGACATATATAGGTATCCGTTTTCGACAAATGCGTCGTCCACCTTGCCCTCAAGCATAAGGCGCATAGAATTGACCTGCCGCTTCATTGATTCGACGTCGTTCGCAAATTCCGCCGTTTCATTCTCCGCGTTGGTCGCTTTTTCGAGCGCTCTCCGGGCTACGGTGTCGGCATCGGTGGTAAGCTGCGCGATGGCCGCGCCCTTTTCATCGATGTCATGCATGGTGTCGTTGTACTTCTCCTGCAAGTTCCCCATGTAGGTGTCGTAGTTGGAGTCGATAGCGCTCCGCGCGGCCTGTGCTGCCTCCATAGCCGCAACAGCGGTGGCTGCGTTTACTTCAACCTGATGCGCTGATGCCGCGATGGCTTCCTGTGCTGCCGAGGCCTGCTGCGCTGCCGCGATGATCTCGGCAGCGTTGTCCTCGATTTCAACAAGTTCCCGCGTCTGAGAGCGCGAGTGAACAGTATCCTTATCCAGCGCTGCCCGCTCGACGTTGATGGTGAAATTGGCCGTGTTCAGTTCCTTTTCGTCCTTGTACAACGTCAATTCAAATGCTGCTCTACCAGCGACTACCGTCATCTGCTGATCGCCTACGACAGTAACGGTATTCCCGTCGATGGTCGCATCTGCGGAGAATCCGTTGCCGTCCGGCTTCGTGCCTCTGATGGCTACCGTGGTACCCTCCTGCACTTCAAATACGCCGTTTCGAGCGAAAAGGTTGAAATTCAGCTCAAAATCTTCGTCATACTGATTCAAAGGGACCTCAGTACGCCGCCCGCCGGGCACCATATCAAGGTCATAAGTATAACTAATCATGTGCGTTGTTTTCCTCCTTTCGGGTTTGTTAAGTTATTTGCTCTACCACGATATGGAAGTTCGCTGAATACAGCTCTTTTCCTCCGTGTGTAAGACAAATCTCATACAAGCCTGTACCCGCCTCGCTCGTGATGTCGACGTTGCCATCGACCGTGACGGTTCTGGCTTGAATGTCAATAGAGGCGTTTTCTTCGATTGAGCCTCCACTCGGTTTTCTGCCGCGTATCTGCGCTGTGGTCCCGCTCTCAATGGTGAGAGCGCCGACACTTGAGAACAATGCAAACACAATGGTGAAATCCGAGTCGTTTTTGTTTAGATGGATTTCGACCGGGGTTTCTCCCGGTGTCATATCCAAATCAAAGGTATGTGTTATCATGCCGTGTTCTCCTCTCCGGGTTTCGGTTCTCCCGTATCCGGGGTGAATCCGGCCTTTTCGTAGTCTTTCATAAAGTCCTCAATGGTGCCGGATTTCTCTGTGGTTTGAGGGCCATTATCCACCTGCTGTATAGAGACACGGGTCATTACATCGTTATCTATACAGCGCTCTTGTACTCTGCTATATACGCACTTCATAATAATTCGCGCCTGCGACGGTGGAATCTGATTCAAGTCGAACTGAGTACAAGCATAGTTGTAGATCATGTTTTCTAATGCTGTGAATTTTTCTCCGATGTCCATATTAGTCCTCCAATCCTAATAGAATGCGCCCCGCGACAGCGTACTCGTTGCTGGCTGGGCCTGCTGCTGATTGAGTTTCCGGGAATGTTGGTCTCTCTATCAAAAAACCTTCCGTAGGGGTAGCTATAAGCGTCTCTACGTCGTTTTCTTCGAGGTAGATAGAGGCACCTTTTCCGAGGTATTCCTCCATCTGGCTATCGCGTGACAAATAAACGCTCCCGTCATTCCATTTTGCAAGATATAAAGACATAAGACCTCCTTATGCTATAAAGATGTTACCATTATTCCGTTTATAAATCGTAGGTTGTTGTTCGTCCAATGCCACTTTTCATCTGAGCTATCCCAATGAAAGTTATTCATATAGGTTATGGTTCCCGTTCCTCCGTTTGTTGATGTGCTGCCAATGTTTGTGCCTTTGTAAACGGCTATAACATCAGTTGTTATACGGAGAATTTCTCCTTGAACTTGCAGGCCGGTCCAATATACGGGATTGCTTTGTGTAGAGTGGTCAATGTCTTTTACCTTTGCCGAAAAGTCAATATATCCATATCGAGTACTGCTATATCCTCCCTCAAGCTGCCCCACTGAGTTCAATCGAGCGTAATAGCCGTTGGAATTTCCACAAAGTATTGTGCCTTTGATGTCGGCGCTGGTCGCTGTAAGCGCTCCGCCTGTGGTGACTTTGAATGTACCGTTGCCGATGTCGATAGAGCCTTTCTTCATCGTAAGGGTACCAGTACTAAGCTCGAATTTGACGTTGTTGTTCGCGTCCGCGAGCGTTCCTGTGGCAATGTAGGAAGCATTGATATATACCCTGTTGTCGGAGAGGTATATGCCCTGCGTCTGGCCGTTATTGGTGAGTCTGTTGAAAACAGACTGCTGATCGAGCGCGTCGTCGAGGTCTTTTGTTGACTGATTACCGGAGGTGAGCGCTGTCGCCAGTACCGGGTCAGAGTAGGTAGTTGAGCCGTCCGCCCAATCAATCTTGCTGCGTGTCCAGTAGTACCGTCCGTTTACCCATGTGGGCTGCGTGTCGCTCCATGAGCCTCCTGCCTGCGAGCTGTTGCTGGTGGATAGATAATACTGCTCTGTGACCTTTTTAACGCCGAGGCCGTCGCCGTTGGCGATGATTCGCGGCGTAGAGTATTGTATAGTTCCGTCCTCCAACGTCATCTTGACGCGCATCCATAGGTGCTTTCCCTGCTCCCACGATGCGTTTGTAGTCCATGTGGAGGGCTGTGTATTGGAATTGGCAGAGTTGCCATACTCAACATCGGTATCTACGACAAGGTCCTCCAAATCGTCCTGTGAGGCGATGGTGGAGGTGCCGACCTTTGTTGTCGCTGCGAGTTTGACCTCGCCGCTCTCCATATCCCAATAGTTGTAGTTGTTCGCATCTTGAATCCTGCCGACCTTTATGACGCTCGCGTCCAGCTCGCCGGTAGTGATGAAGTTGGCCGAGATTTGGCCGTTCATCGTGATCGCGGCTGTGCTCCACGGACCATTGATGCCCGTGCTGGAATAAGCGAGACCGTTCAAGTCCCATTTCCACATCTTTTGCGCTGTCTGGATGTTGTTGGTATCCATTATGAGGATACGCTCCGGGCCGCTGTTCGGGTCCATCACCACATAGCCGTGTGTGGCCTGATTGATGATGTTCGTGACGTTGTCCCGCTCCTGCTCAATCACGCTGTCGATGTTCTGGCGAAGCTGCTCCGCGTGTTGCTTCACGGCCTGCACCTGACTATGGCTTGACGAGGTGTAGGTTTTCTTTATGGCTTGCCCGAACGCGACGGTATCGGTCTCCGGCTGTGTGAGGTGGTATGTTCTCTTGCTGACCTCAAAATACCGGTTCATACCGTGTGACGAGCTGACACAACGCACCTTTGTGTTGATGCGTAACGGCTGTAAATCGTAGCCGAGCGTGTGTAAATCTACTGCCGTAAGGGTAAGTGTCATCTGCTCGTATTGGCCGTCTGTGAGCCATTTCTGGCCCGCTGCTTTGAGGTTCGCCGCGACGGTGATGTCGTCGAAGTTGAGCACCTTGCAGATAAATCCGTACCGCTGGACGGCCGTGGTGATCTGGATGGTATCGCTGCCGTTGTTGACCGACGCGACGGTGAGGTATGCGTCGAGCGCGGCGATTTCTGTCTCCTCCAAAGCTGCGCCGAGGGGAATACAGGCAGTAGCAACCTGCGTGTAGTCTGTGTCCTTAGCGTAGTCCATGAGGTTGTCCCCAAATTGGATAGGCTGGTCCGAAACAGTGTCAACGTCTGCCAAGAGGTCGATGTACCGGGTTCCGTTGGAGACGCGGACGCTCAAGTGACCTCCGAGGCGGTTGATAAGTTTCTCCCCGATACAGTCGAGCGTGGTCTCCCGGTTCGTGTACCTGTAAAGAGAATTGTTATCGTCAACAACCGTGACCGTACCGACTTGAAAGGTCTTGTCGATGGGTCCCTGCCCGGAGACCTGCGTATTATGCTCATTCAGCAGGAGGGTGAGAAAGGCCGTTGGTGAGATGTTATGCAGCTCTCTCCGGGGCTGTATGCTGTCGTAAAGGAACGCCAGCTCACCCTCGCAGGTGAATTTACGGGCGCGGTACATATCCTCACCGTCGTCAATGGGTCTGCCTCTCCAAATCTCCTCCGCGCCGTCGTAGACGCGAATATCAGAGGACAGGCCGACGATTTTATCGAGGTATGGGTGATTGTATGCTACCGTGAATTTGAATGAGCCGGGCTTGTTTGTCTCCGTGTCGAGCTGGTCGTTGTATATTCTCAGCTCGTCAGAGAGAGGGTCGTGTAGCGTGTAGGTTTTCCCGCCGTAAAGGCAGGTCACTTTATACATTACTGAATCCCCCTCTCATACGTCACTCGCACTGTTCCGGTTCCGGTGAATGAGAGGCTGTTATTACCTTTGGCAATATGGATTTCCCGGATGACGTTGTTGCCGCTGGCGAGCTGGTAGGTGTTCCCTCCGAACGTAAGCGACATCGCGGCTGAAACATTGATCGTCACAGTCCCGTTGTAATCCTTGCCGACGCAAAAGATTGTTCCGGTGCCTCCGCTGACGGTCCCGGTCTGTGTGTACTCCTCTAACTTGTAGGGGAATGCGTCGTCACACTTGATGACGATGGTAGAGCTAACCTCGTTGGTCTTATCTGCGTCAATGGTAAATCTGCCCTTGTAATACCAGTCAGGGTCAGTGCTGAATACCACTTTGCTCTCCGTCCCGTTGAATAGAGCCAACAGGTTAGAGAGCAGGGTGTGAAAGTCGGGGTACGGATTGTTCCGTACATGGAACTCCGCCGTGACCGGGCGGGTAGTGTAGTTCACTTTCCCGTTGAGCGCGAGCGTAGCGTCCAGTTTGCCCGGTCTGCCCGGTACGGCTATCAGGTTCAAGAGAGGAGCCGGGGTACCGACGCTGTACTCCGTCAGGCCCAGCCCGTATGTAGTATCAAGGTTTGTCCCGTTGATAGTCACATAAGCTCTACTCATAGTCAGTTACCCCTCCCTCTGTTGTTTTCTCTGCTGTCAATCTTGTACATCTCGTGATTGACCGCCGGTGTGACTTTCTCGGCAACCATTTCGCTGTCGAGATACATCTCTGAATGTAATTCGAGGGTTCTGTCTCCCTCAAGTGTGCCGGTGACCGTTACCTCGGTCTTGCTCCGGCGTTCTTCGGCTGCTCGCTCGTATTCCTGTCGGCCGGTCTTTTCGTAGCTGATCTTGCCGGTTTCTACCTTGACTGTGGTACGCATCTCTCTGGCAACCTGCTCCGCGACGCTCTTCGAGACGCCGTTTATCCACTCGGTATTGCGTTTCAATGGTATGACAGCTTCGGGGCCGTTTTCACCAACTATTGCCGGTGTAGGTTTATTTACCACACCGCCGTTCGCAAGATAATCAATATGGCTTAGGTCAAATCCCCAATGCTGGCCGCCGATTCCGGGTACCCAATCAGGAATATCAATGGCTATACAGTTCAGTCCGTCGATAATCGTGTTGACGGCTCCGATTATCCAGTTGATAGGTGTTTTTATGACATTCCAAATGCCCTGCCAAAGGTTACTGAACCATTCTTTTATGCCGTTCCAAGCGTTTTTCACGCCGCTGACCGCACTATTCCAAATATTACTGAACCATTCACCAACACCCTTGAAAATGCCAACAATACCGTCCCAAATGCCTTGGAAAAAGCCTGTTACACTTTCCCAAATGCTCTTGATACCGTTCCAAGCACCTTCAAAAACGCCCTTGAACCAGTCGCCTACGCCTTTGAACACATTGCATATACCGTCCCAAATACCGCTAAAGAATCCGCTAATCTTATCCCATAGCCACTGACCGAAATTAGAGATACCTTCCCAAAGTCCTTTAATCATGTTACCGCCAAGCTCTACAAACTTGCCAACCAACGAACCAAATTTAGAGCAAATTTTTTCGACGATTTCAGGGATTTTTTGAATCAAACTTGAAATAATGCGCGGGGTTTCCTCCGCGATTTTTACATTCATTTCAATTAGTCCATCAATCATCTTTTCAAGATTATCGGGGTCTAACAGAGTATCAACAAGAGTTTCGATTATATCGGGGATAGCTTCTACAAGTGCCAAAATGATTTCAGGCAAATGTAAAATCAATTCCATAACCAACTGAATCAATCCGAGAATCAGTTGCGGCAATGCTTCCATCAATCCAGTAATTACCGCCGTGATAATCTGCGGCAATGCTTCGATTAACGCCTTGATGATTTCCGGCAGAGCTTCCACCAAGCCGAGTACAAGGTCAACTACGCCTTGAATCAGGTCCGGTAAGCAGCCCAAAATCCCCTCGATTAAAGACTTAATCAGGTCGGGGAGCGCGGCCACGATAGCCTTGATAATATCCGGTAGGGCTTTCACCAGAGACTTAATCACTCTCGGGATTGCCTTGCACAATCCCATGAAGAGCTTGACTCCTGCGTCGATAATTTTCGGCAGGTTCTTTATGAGTAGGTCACATACCTTCTTAATCAGCTCCGGGAGTACCGCTAAAATCTTGTCTATGACGACCGGTATCGCATCCACCAGCGCGGAGAACACCTCTATGGCTGCGTCTATCAGCTCCGGAAGCGCTTCCATAAGCCCGTCAATAAAGGCCATTATCAACTCTATGGCTGCGTCCACTATTTTTGGCAGGTTGGCGACAAGTTTCTTAGCCAGCTCGCCTATAATGCGAACGGCTGCGGGTAGCAATTTCGGAAGCGCTTCCGAAATACCGTCAATGATGTTCAATATGACATCAATACCCGTTTGCAGTATCTCCGGTAGGTGGTCCTCAAGCGCAAGAACAAGCTGCGTTATGAGGGTGACCGCTGTGGTCCAAAGGTCTCCTGCACAAGAGAGGATCCCGTTTGCGAGAGCGGTGACAAGTTCTGCCGCGCTCTCTGCGAGTCCGTCTGCGTTTTTAAGCCCCTCGCAGAACGAATGAACAAGGCTCACGGCCATGTTGATGACTTTAGGGGCTGCCTGCGCTATCTTCGTAACGACCTGTGAAAGAACGTCGCCGACAGCGCTTACAAGGCCGTCAAATCCGCCTTTATCAAATGCCTCGGTGAGCTGCTGAACCATGCCCTGAGCGGTCTTAACGACATCCTTGAGCGGGTTATCCACAGACTGGTAAATCTTGATGCCGAAGCCCTCAAGTCCTGATTTAAGGATAGTCAGCTGACCTTGCAGGTTGTCTACCTGCTTCTCTGCCATCTGCTGTGCGGCGCTGAATCCAGTCGTTTCGTCGGTGCTGTTAGCAATAGCGGTTGTGAGTTTATTGTAATCCTCCTCCGAGGCGTTCACGATAGCCAAAAGGCCAGACATACCTTCCTGTCCGGCTATCATCGAGGCGTATTGCGCCTTTTCTGCGTCCGTGCATTTTGCAAACGACGTCCGCATTTCACCCATAAGGGTGTTAAGGTCTTTTACGTTGCCCTGTTCGTCGGTAAGTGAGATACCGAGGGCATCCATCGCTGTCTGTGTTTCTTTAGTCGGCTTAGCCAGTCGCGTAAACGTAGACCGGAGTGCCGTACCTGCCTGAGAGCCTTTAATACCAGCGTTCGCCATCAGGCCTATGGCCGTGGCGCAATCCTCCGCTGAAAAGCCCAATGAGCCAGCTACAGGTGCGACATATTTGAACGTTTCGCCCATGAGGCCGACGTTCGTGTTGGCGTTTGACGAGGCTGCGGCGAGAATGTCCGCGAAGTGGCCCGAATCCTGCGCCGAAAGACCGAACGCGGTCAGCGCGTCGGTAACAATATCGGAGGTTGTTGCAAGGTCCTCGCCAGACGCCGCTGCGAGGTTCATAATGCCCTCGATACCTCCGAGCATATCCTCCGTTTTCCAACCGGCCATAGCCATGTATGAGAACGCATCCGCGCTCTCTGAGGCACTGAACTTCGTCTTTGCGCCCATCTCCTGCGCTTTGGCCGTCAGTTTATCGAGGTCTCCGCCGGTAGCTCCCGAAATTGCAGCGACGTTACTCATGGAGGCCTCGAAGTCCGAGCCTACCTTTACCGCTGCCGTTCCGAGTCCTACGATTGCCGTCGATGCTCCGCCGATTATGGCGGTCGTCGTTTTTATTGCTCCGCTCGCGAGGCTGCCTATTTTGCCGACACCTTTTTCAAAGCCGGATTCATCGACTTTGGTGTCAAATTTTAGAGTGCCATCATAGCCCAAATGTCTGCACCTCACTTTCATGCGGCAAACAGAAACTATCGGCTCATAATGGCACTACTTAAACTGCTGTTTTCCCTGTTTTATGTGTACTTCAAAAACGTGCTTACAGTGTCGCCCTTTGCAGGCGACGTGAATACCCTTGCACTCTGCGTCCGGGTCATAGAACACTGGCATCCTATAACCACAGCGCGGGCATTCCACCTGTGTCTTTTCCTGTCTTTTCTTATCCATTCCCAGCCTCCTTGTAGCCGAGAAGTTTATCAACGTCGCCGCCGTTCATCAGAGCGTCCGCGAGGGCGTTGGTCCTTTGCAGCTCTTTCTCTGAAATTGGTAGAGCGTGTACGGCTTTCATCTTGTGCAGGAACGCCTTTTCTGACTTCGACATATCACTGGTAATGCGGGCTTTTCTGTATCCCATAATCTTTGCAAATACGCAGTTAGGGTCGAGCCCTTTGAACATCGCCCGAAATTCCCACCAGTGCATATATTCAACCTCAGTCAGATTGATGTTGTACTGCCTACGGAACTCCGCGTAGATATATTCGTCGTCATAGTCAAAGGAATACGCCGGGTCTATGTCGTCGGCATCGTCCGGTTCCTGTTCCTCCTCTGATTTATCATCGGTCGATTCGTTGCCGTCGGTGCTCTCGCTACCGGGTTTCCGTTCTTTGTCGGGTCTCCCACATAGGTAAAACCATGTAATGGCCTTGAATATATCCATCAGGTCCTCGTCCTCCGGGTAATCGTCCGGGAAGTAAAGGGCTACGGCTTTATTTATCTTTTCGACGTCGTCCACTTCATCGTCCTGCATAAGAAGCTCAAAAAGAATAGAGGCACGAAAGTCCGTGTTGATCTCGTACTCCGTGCCTCCAATCATTACCGTTTCCGGCGGCCTGTCTATCAGCAGGTTCACTTATCTGCGCTTCTTGCCGCGCTTTTTACCATGAGTAAACTGCTGGCGGCGCTGCTCTCTGTTCTGAATCCTGCCGACACCGTACTTGTCGGAGATAGAGGCAAGTTCTTCTTTCGCGTCGTTGCTTGCAGCGCTTACCCTTGCAAACGCATCAGCTCTGATGCGGAAGTTGTTACCGCCGCCGAAAAGTTTCTCAGCGGTACCGGCTCCAAACAGCTTATCGAAGAACTCTTCGATATATCGGCACTGCTTTCTCAGCGCGTCTGCCGTACTGATACCCTGATATTGTGTCGGCTCCTTGATTTTCTCAACAATCTCATTGTTGAGGTCCTGATACTTTTCCAGAACATCTGCGTCAAGCAGGTCCAGCTCAAGGTCGATACCGTTGATGTTAATAATGCTCATTGATACTTACCTCCATAAAATCAAGCTGCGGGCGTAAATGTCTTGGTGCTCGTGTTGAACGTACCGAGAACGGGATCGCCTACAGCGTTCATGCTGCCAGAAATAGTCTGCTTCTTTTCTCCGGTGAAGGACGAGACCTCCACAGAGACGATGAACTTTCTGGCCTCATAGGTGTTTGCGGAAGCTCTGTTCCACAGCTCTACGCGGCAATACTCGCGCTCTGCATCTTCGCCGATGTAGTGATTTCGAGCGATGGTGTAGATGTCGTTGATAGCCTCCTGCTCCATGATCTGGTCCGCCTCAAAGGGGAACTTGGTCTCGTAGCTGACTACCTCGGAACTTGCCGACTTCTCGTTGACGTACTTGACGCTCTCGGACTGCGCTCCGGGTTCCTCGTCAAGAGTAGTGAAGCCGGTTCCCATAAGCACCCAATTAGGTGTTGCGGTCGTGCCGATATTGAGAAAATCGGCGTACTCATGCCTCTTGAGCACTTTACGATTGTTTGCCATAATCAAACCTCCTTATAGTAATCAAGTTGTAATTGAATCTGGTACCGTGCGTTTTTCATGGCTCCATCATAGATGTAGCCCGGAGACAGCACGGTCAAGGCTCTCGGATAACATTTCTCTGGCATCTCCGGGTAGTTTTCCGCTCTGTCCTGCGCCTCCACCCATTCAGCGAAATCCTCGTAAAAGGCGCTGACCTCGATGTTTTGCAGGCGGTCAAGCGAATAGTATTCCCGGCTGCTGAAATTGAACTGATAAATCCGCTCCGTGTCTCCGTTGACGTATGTGTTGACAACAGGGTTGAATACACCTGTCTCGATGGTGTACTCTACACCCTTGTCGCCCAACGCATTCACGCGAAATGCTCCGTCTTTCAGCAACGGGCATTGCATAAAGAAATTAACGATTCCTTCAATGATTGAATTAGCCATATTACACCTTTTTAGCCCCTTCCAAAATAGCCTGCTTATGCGCGACTTTCATGCGCTCGAACCACTTGGCTCCTCGGTTCGCGTCGTAGGGTCGCGTCTCAGCAGTATCGTAGTATTGATGTGGTCCATACGGAGCGAGATACTTAATCTCGCCGCTGCCGATTCTCGTCCCCAGCTTTCCTGAGTTGATGAGGTTGCCGGTTTTCTTAGGTGTTAGAGGGTCGTTGTACCGCAACACCTCACTGTCAACAAACTTCTGAGCCCTTGAAAACTGTGCGCTACGGTTCTGTGCGAAAGATGGATGCCATTTGAGGCCGCCGCTGTTTTTTGGCTGCTTGATAGCCATATCAAGCACCTCCAATTCGCCAGTGCTTTACCATAGCGCTCCCGCGCAGCGTGTTGTCCGAGTAGTCTACAATACGAATAAGCTCTTTTTGGAAGCCGATGGAGTCCGCCATTTCTTCCGCCTGTTGCATAGTAACCGCACCAGTCTCGAACACGGAAGTATTGACATCCTCAAAGCCGGTCGCACTCACAATAATCATGTCCTCGGTGTGGAGCGTCCAATAGGCTGCCGCCTCCTCCACCGTCAGTGCGTCATAGTGCGTTTCCGGGAGGTAGGTCCGCCCGCCCTGCACACGCGCCTTGATCGGGACGCGAATTTTGAACGCCTCTGAATCCTCGTGGAATACTCCGTCGCGGGACGACTGCCGATTATCGTAGATAGAGACACCAGAAATCTGTGTAGTTATGTACACATCTCTCCGGGTCTCTTTGTCCAGCTTCTTATTGAGGAGAATAATGTCGCGGTCAGCACAAATCATGCCAGTGCGGAACTCCTCTGTACATTAGACCGGTGACCGCGAGATATGTGCGGATCGTCGCCCTGACTTCACGCTGCTGCGCTGCGTTCCCTCCGGTGTCTCGGTAACTGACTGAATAGCCGTCGTTACTCTCCGAGGTAATGCTGCCGCCCTCCGCTGTTGTATCGAAGTGGTGAAGCTGCTCCGCCACGTCGCACATCGCGTCGCGTACTGCGTCCGGGATTTCTCCGTCTGACAGTTTCGAGAGCCTGCCAAACGTCACATGGTCTATTTCTGCCGAGGCTCTTTTGGCGTATCTGGGGAACTCCTGCTCCGTGAGCGCGGACCCGCCGTACACCGTGGTGTAATACTCGTATGTAGCGTATGACATACGAACACCTCCTCGGTATTATTTCTTCTTGGCTGTGCCTTTGCCTTTAGGCTTGCCATCCGCCTTGCCGGTGTCCGCTGCGGGTGTCTCCTCAGCCGGTTTCTCCGGCTCCTGCGTGGGTTCATCTGCCTTGCCGGGTTTCTGCTGGCTCAACAGCAGGTCCTTTTCAGCGAGCTGCTGCTTGAGCTTCTGATTCTCCTTACGGAGGGCCGCGATGGTCGCGTCCTTATCCTCCGGCGCGTAGATGGTCTTACCGTTTTCGTCGGTAATGATATAGCCGAGTTTCTCGTATTCCTTAGCCTTTTCGTCAGGAATACGAACAACACGGTTTTTCTTCCTTGCTCTAAGCATGGTGTGTCCTCCTTTGAGAGTTGCGCCCGCCGAGAGATTATCTCAGCGGGCTATTTGTTCTTACTGCTCTCTGCTTTTATCAGCCGGTGCCACCGGTGCCAGCGTTAGACGTAGCTGCCTTAACATTGAACGCGATGGCATCCTTGCGGTGAGGCAGGACGAATACGTCCTCAAAGCTCTCCTCGAAGTAGTCCCACTTACCCTGCGAACCTGCGGAGGGCGGGTCGAGCTGCGCGAACTCGTAGCTGATGGGAGTGATGACCGCCTGCGGATGAACGAGGAACATATTGATCTGCTGCGCGTTTTCGTCGACGGCCCAGCCCTCGGTGAAGTCGTACAGAGTTTTCATCATATCGGGCGGGACGGAAGCGGGAATTTCCACATCGTCGATAGAGGTGATACCGCGCTTGATCGCGCTCGACGCGGTGTTGAGGTCGATGTGGCGGTAAATCTGCTTCGCGTTGTTGATAAGGGTGCGGACCTCCGGGGTGACGTAGAGAATACGGCCCTGACGGGGTACTCTCCTTTCGTCCATCTCCTGCATCATCTGGTCGAACACTTCGAGCACGTTCTCGTCAGTGAGAACAGTGGTATCGGGAGTGCGAGCGCCTGCTCCACTGCCGCACCAGTCGGCAAAGACCTTAGAGATGAGGTATGCGTTCATCTCAGGGAACTTCTGCGTGTCGTTGAACACGCGGGTGATGTTCGCGATGGTCGCAACCTGATTGGTCTCGTCAACGTCACGAGGATGGACGAGAGTCTGCCACGTTCTGTGGTTCTCAAGGGTCAGCGGGGTCCAGTCGTTGTTGTAGTTGCGCTTGCGAGTACCGATGGTATCGCGGCTGCCGTCAACACGGCCGGTGGTCTCGATGTGAGGGATTTCGATTACGCGGGAATTTACCCAGCGGAATCTGCCGTTGTTAGGCGCTGCAAACAGAGCGCCGAAGTACAGCACATAAGGGAACTCCTGTTCCAGTGCCGAAAGATATTCAGTTGCATAGTTAAGAACTGCCATGATTTAATCCTCCTGATTTAGTATTATTTTTTCTCAGGCTCGCGGATATGGGTGAATCCGAAGTTGAATTTGGGAGCGTTTCCGCCGGTCTCTACGCCGCCGTTCGTACCCGCCGAGAATTTCGGCTTGTTCTGTCCGGTGTAGATGTTGCCGGTAGTGCTCTGGTAGCCCTGCTGGCCGCCTGTGCCGCCATTGTTGCCGCCGTTGCCTCCTTTACCATTGTCTCCGTCTTTGCCGTCTCCTGAGCTTTCCTGCGCCTTAAAAGCGCCTTTGTAGTCCTCATTATTCATGAGGGATTCCATGAACTCTTTGCCGCCGATGATGTTGCCGTCCTCGACCTTGAGGCCTTTCGCTCTCAGCTCCGCGAGTACGCCGTTACGGGCGGCCTTGCTGGTGAACTGATAGCCGGACATAAACATCTCCTCTGCATGGGAACGAGCCTGCGCTGCGAGCTGGTCCTTGAGCTGCTGCGTGTCAGTGTTGTACTTCGTTTCCCAATCGGTGACTTTCTTCTTGATACCCTCGACGTCCTGACCTTCAAATCCCTTGATGGTCTCGTTAGCTGCGGTGAGCTGCGCCTGCACACCTTTCAGCTCTGTCTCTTTCGCGGAGTATTTGTCTGCGCTGACATATCCGCCGTCCTTGAGGTTGACGATGCTGAGGTTCTTATCTGCCTCAATCGCCGCGACCAGCTCCTCCGCTGTCATCGCTCTGGGCTGTTCGCCCTCTTTCGGGGTGCCAAAAAGTTTTCTCAGAAATTCATAAGCCATTGTGTAATCCTCTCTTTCGCTGATTTAGTTTATATCCCGGTTCACTCCGGGTCTGCTATTGACCGTTTATATCCCCGGCCACAAGGGACACGAGAGTTTATATCCCGTCTCGCAAGGGAGCCGATGCAGTTTATATGCCGTGCGTCAGGGCAGAAAAAAGGGCCTCAACACCTGTTGTTTGGTGCTGGGCCATTGAATTACGCCACAACGGACGCGAGATGCGCCGAGGTAGCGTTTTTGTCTGCTGGGTATATCTTTTCCCATACACGCCCAAAAAGGCAAATGAGCGCCATTCTGGCCGCTTCTCAGGGATGTCCACGAGCAGTCATATAGATTACCTCCTCCTTAGCTGTCTATCTGCCGCATACCGCGCTCGCTGCGCGGTTGATTGATTCCACGACACAATCCGGCCGCTACTGTCCTTTATGGCCGCGACTCCGGTCCGTGTGTTGTCCGGGGTGTGTCGTGTCTGTTTGCATAAATCGTTGTATTTTGCTTTCTGCTTTCTCAGTTTCACGCTCGACCGGTCAAATTCATCTTGAAGTGCTGATCTGACCGCGATGTCGTCCGTAGCGTCAATAGCTGCCCTGTATCCGGCCAACTCTCTCTTGGTACTGCGTATATCGCGCTCTTTCTGTCTCATAAGCTGCGACACGTCGTATTCCGTGAGGTCGTCGCCGTTGTAGTGGTATTTCGGTTCGTTGTAGCCGTCCAGCATTTCCTTGGTGTAGGCGGGCATCGAAATACCCGGCCAGTAGGGATAGAAGCTGTGTCGGCAATTCCAGCCGCACAGTCCATCCCCGGAACCGTAGCCGGTGCTGTCCTCAAAATTTGGATAGTTTGCGGTCGCGCCCTCGATTTTGAATACACGGCCTTGCCATACTGCGTGTGACGGTCGCGCTCCGGCGTGTGCTGAGGTCTCGTAGTATTCGCACCCCATATCCGCCGCGTATATCTCGGTGAGCTTTGCCGCCGTCTGATTGAGGCCTGTGAGTACCGAACGTCTGACGGCCACATCGAGGTGATCGCGATGACCAGATAGGAAGGAGACGTAGTTGCCGTCGATGGCCGCCGCCTTGATCGCTTCCTTGATAGCCTGATCGTAGCTGAACGCTCCCGACTGCACCTGCATAAATGCCGTGTTTGCGGCTTCTAAGTAGGCATTTGTCGCCGTTGTCCCGGTCGTCATCGTCAGGTTCCTGAGATCCCCGTTGGTCTTTGCGATGTTCGCCTCAAGTATCTGTTCCATCTGCCGGGAGAGGTGTACCTCCGTCTGCTTGCCTGCCAATATCAGCGGGCGAGCGTCGTTTTTCAAGCCGATTATTCCCGCCTCGTTGAAAAGGCTCTGGACCTCCGTCTCGGATAATCCAGAAACAGCAGCAACCTGTTCCGTGACTTCTGACAGCAGCATTCCTGACTGCTGTACCTTGTCAATCTGGTGTTCTGCTGTCGGTGTGATGCCGCCGGTCTTGACAATCCTACGGGCTATGTCCGCGATAATCGACCGGTCAAGCTCGTCATACAGTCCCAAAATGTAGTCGGCACAATGGGCGAGATAGTCGGGTGTCAGCATATTGTGACCTCCTTACTCCTCCTCCGGGAACTGTGGTGATTGCTGAGGGATGTATTCGAGCGCCTGCTCCTCCGAACAGCCGAAGTACCAAGCATAGAATTTTTCCAGCTTCATTTTTCCAGCCATAACCATGTTCCATCTGCGCTGATACTCAACATCTGTGTCCTCCAAGATGCCGTCGCCCCATGTGACGGTCTTTTCTACCGCTCCATCGGGGACAAGCTCGTAGAGGTCACATATCGCATTGAGAACGTACATGAGTTTTTCGATACCGTCGTCCCAAGCTGTCTGCATGGCGTGAACGGTTCTGTAGCTGCGCTGCTTTGAGTTTTTGATCTCGGTAGCTGTGCGCTCTACTGCGGAGGCTCCCGGCGCATCTGAAATCGTGCCGTAGGCAAGGCCGCACTGGAACTCAATATTACGGTAGATTTTCGACAAGCCGTTGAACATTGACTCGTCACGAATCTCCGGGCTGTACGGTGTAATAAATCCTGCCTTTTCTCCGCCGCCGTTGCCGATGTCGTAGGTACGGTACAGTCTCTCTTTGCCCTTTGGTAATATCGGGTTGCCTCTGCGGTCCGTGGTAAAGAGGGTTTCATCTGCGTCGATGGCCGCCTCTTTAGCCTCATATTCCCATATAATCCGGCTGTACTGTTCGTCTGCGTCCTGTATAGACTCTCTGGCTCTGGCGAACACGCTGGCTCCGAGTGGGGAGTGAGGGTCGATGTTGTTGGCGCGGGGGTTCTTGATATAGACAAAGAACGGTTTTTCGATGTCATCAAGCTCTACAACCGGGTCAATGCCTTTCCAGTCATCGACCTGTTCCAGCGAAATCTCCTGCATAAAGGGATGTTCGACACTGATCTGGTCGTCCTCCGTCGTCATGGTGTTCAGTCTCTCGCTGCGGAACGCCTTATTGACGATGGTGTAGTGTGTACCCACCAGAGAATGATATTCAAGGCGGGTATAAACGTAGTCCCCGATGCGCTTCGTATCAACGAATACCGCGCCGGTGACTTCCTTATTGCTGTCAAAAGCTGTGGGGTAGAACCGGTTCGCGTGTACTACGTCGATTTCGATGTGGTCCGGCTCTCCTGTTACCTCGTCAGCTCCGGCCGCGTAGGGCTTCAATACAATGCCGCCGAGCGCACAGTACATCTCGACGATATTACCCATATTGTCGAGGGTTCCTTGCATCTGCTCTTTGATGAAGTTGGCTCTCTCGCTGCCCTCGATTTCAATATCGAACTCCGTCAGCACAAGACGGGCCATCTCCTCGGCAATTCCGGCCGAAAGATTAAGGCCTTTTACGTTTGCCTCGCCTCCAAGCCATTCCGGTGTGTTCTTATACATCATGAGCCAAAGCTGTATGGCATTATCCATAACGCCAGACGTGGCAATCTGCACATTCAGCTTTTTCTCAAGGTTCTGTTTAGGTAGCATCCTCCCTGTAAACCTCCTTATCCAATCAATAAATGCCATTTCTTGTGTTCACCTCCCAAGCGGCTCCATTCAGTAGTTTTGTGATCCTGCGCTCGAAGGTGTACTCAAAAGCGTCCAGCGTATCAATGTCGGATGTTCCGTCATCAAGGCGCTCAAGCTCGATTTTTTTCGGGTTCCACACGGCCATGCTGATAGCCTCCTCGAATGTCTCACATTCCTCCGTGTAGAGTATCCGGCCCTGCGCCGCGAGTGATGTCACGGTTCGTATGCGTCCGATGATCTCGCTCTTTCTCGCGTTATCGACCTTCGTGCTGCCGTAGTTGGCTTTATTGAGGGCGTTCCTGATACCTCGGATTAACACCTGCTCTGCGCTATCCGCGTAAATCTTGGTGATGAATCCGTAGTCTCTCATTATTCCCTCAAAGAATTTCAAGAAAAGCGCACTAAGTACGTCCGGGTCGATGTCGTCAAGCCGTCGCCCGGTGTCCGGGTCGCGCTCTCCCTCGACGTAACGCTTAGTACGCAATACAATGAGCTTTTGATAGCCCTCGGTCATGCCTGTTGCAACAAAGGCGTGACCGGAGCCGTTGCCTCCAAAGTCAATACCGACGTTTATCTCGTGAATTACCTCTCTGCCGTCTATCTGAATGGGGCTGAGGCTGGCGCGAGCCATTTCCTGCGCCTTTTCTGCCGGGATAAAGAATCGTTTATCATTGGCTGCTATGCTGGTAGCAATTTTGGGATATATCAGGCCCTCCGCGATGGTCCTCTGGCCTAAGATGTCTCTTATGTACCAGATACTACCCTCGTCATACTGGCTGATGATCTCCTCTAACCTGCCGGGCGGTATATTCGCATTCTGAAAGATGTCGAAATGCCTGTAATTATACCCGCCTTTGAGGGTCCCGGCTTTCGCCTTTGAGGCATACACGTCGAGGTAGTTCGCGTATATCGGTGCCTTTGGGTGCTCCGGGTTGAGGTCCCAAAATATCTTTCTGTTCACCGCCGCGAGTTGGCGGTTGAACGCCTCTTTTATGAAATTGTCGTGATGGAGGTTGATCTCCGTCGCAATCCACATACCGTAGGAGTTGCCTCGGATAGCCTTGAAGCTGTCCGCCTTGAAAGAGCCTGCGAAAATGACAATACGCTGCCGAAAGTTGGTATCCGGGCCTTGTATGATAAGCGCCTCCATACCCTTGTACTTACCCCAGCGGCACTGTCCTCTGAATATCCATTCAAGGCCGAAGCCGTTAGCGTCTCCAATGTTCATCTTGGCGTTACCAAGCGTAGAGCCGGACGCGAGGTGTATCTTGTCCGGTGTCCGTTTTAGCTCGTGTGCAAAGGCAAATACGTTGTCGATGGTCTTACCAGAACGGACGGCTCCCTCAAGGATGTTATAGGTGCATCGGCGGCACTCTCTGATATATTCCTTGTGTGCCTCTCCGAAGTTATACGGGATGGTCTTGCGACGGTTCAGCTCCGAAAGTCGTACAATCCTTACCCGTTTAGCCGTCTCCATAAATCTCCCTCTCGATATCGTCCATGTTCTCGATTTCCATTTCGTAGACTACATCGTCTTTCTCGCTTTCCGTAGGTTCGCGGTTTAGGCGTTCGAGGTCGGTTGCCATCTTGATATATTCCTTGATGTCTTTCGGGGACATTTTCTCGACTGATAATCCATTTAAGGCAGCAAGGGCTTTTTTCTGCAGTTGCAAGGCAATTTGAATGTGCCGGGAAGTCATATCTTTACGGTCTTTTACGGCCTTTTCTTTAGCTGCTCGTTCAAGCTCGTTATCATACTCCCGTACACGTTCAATCCAGTTCCAGCGTTCTTTCCAGCGGTCGATTAAACTTCTACTTTTTTGCAACTTTTTTACCACCGCTGAGATGGTCCGTTTTTCGCCCAAATCACGATAGGCGGCAAACGCCTCGAATGCCTTTTCGCTTTCGCCCTTTTGACGTTCCCACGGTTTATTATCAGTCCATTCTGGCATTGTCCTCCTCTCCTTATCTCTTTTCCGGCTCCGCTCCCACAATCCACATCAATGCGTTACGGGTGTTCAGTCCGTGGTCAAGGATGTATTTCATGGTCTTTGCCTCATAATGGGGATGTAGTTTAACGCCTCCTACCCGGAGAAGCTGCCTTTTCTCGTAGGCAAATCCTCTGGTATGAAATAGGTCATGGTAGATAAATTCCCGGCTCACGCCGAATCGCCGCAGGGTAGCCCTGACTTTCTCCTGCCTGTCAAAAGCTGTGGCTATGAGGTGTACGTTCCGCACCTGCTTTCCGTACTTCTCAAGGCCGATTATCACTCCGCTCGCTGTAATTCCGCTGCCGCAGGTGATATACAGGTCGTCGAGTCCGTCCGGGATGTTCTGTACCTGTTCTGCAACAGCGCCGAGTAATACCTCTCCGAAATCATCGAGGTTAATCCCGTACTGCACGACGAAATATTTTCTTGCCGCTGCTATGGCTTCCACCCTCGCTTTGAGGACGTTATGCCTGCCGCTGGCCGCGACGACTTCAACCGTTGCCCCATAGCTCATTGAGAGCCGAGGCATCCGCCGGGTCGCTATGGAGGTCTTGCTCGCTCCTCCGTAGGCTACAAGGCAGGGCAGTCCAAAGTGTCTGGCCGCCGCTGCTGTTATCGGGCCTTGAGGCGAATGTATCGAGCAATATGTCGCCACTCCTGCAATACCGGGATCCCGCTGCTGCGCGGTCTCTATCAGCATTACACACTGGCGTAGTTTCCCTCCGTTGACTCCTCCCGCGCCGAATGGGGCGTATAGGTCGTCACGTTTGAAAAGCATACCGGCGATTTCTTGTACTGGCGTGAGGTCATGGGTCGTCATTCTTCCAGACCGAAAAGGCGTTTATAATAATCGGTCTTTCCGGCCAGCTCCTCTTGCATAAGGCCGTAGAAAGACTGGTTATTTATCTTTTTGTTGATACCTGCAACCTGATTGAGAGACTGGAAGCAGCCGCCAGTACCAATCTGCTTCATATTCTCGGTAGGCTCCGGGTTCTGCCCGTTCATCAGCATACACAGGTTGTAGTCATTCCCCTTGAAGCCGTCCAATCCGTCGATACCGCAACAGCAAGTGCTGTCGCCCATCATACGGAGTCGATTCTCTCCTGAGTAGAACTTTATGCCGCTCCGGTGCGCCTCTGCTTTGATATTCTCAAAGTCTCTGCGAAGGACGTGAAGCGGGTAACAGTTGTCTCCGCCGATTTTCACCATGCCGGGCTTCGCCTTGTAGAATTTCATACCCTCTACGACTATGCCGTACACGCCTGCCTCCGCCAGCCGGGGAATGTTCTTCATTACGTCTCTGAACACCTCTGGCATATAGGGCTGTATGCGTACAATGACGCGCTGGACGCGGGGTGCAATCTTCCTCACGATTTCCAGACGCTCCTCGTATGTCGGTGTTCCGGGTTCGAGCTGGTCGTACTTACTGCATACCATGCTGATCTGCACGACACAGTTACAGCGCTCAAGTAGGCTGAGGTAATCCTCCTCCGCCACGAGCTTGCCCTTTGTGCTTACCACGAACGGGTAGCGTGTCTCTGCCAGCAGCTTCAAACACTCGTAGCTGGCTCTGACGTTCTTTTCGATGGGCTGGAATGGGTCGCTCATGCCTCCCCAATGAATGGGTATGTTCCAGTCGCACCATGCTGTTTCCCGGCCGCGCTTGCCCTCGATGAATGACCGCAGGGCCTCGACCGTTTCGTCGCGCTGTATCTTGGCGATATTCGCCTTTTTCTGCGCGAAACAATATTTACACCCGTGACTGCATCCCTTGTAGGTGTCAAAGCGGATGGGGAGGTTGCAGAGGATGACCTGACTGCCACATTTGCATCCCATGTCAAATCTCTCCTTTCACTTTCTGTAAAATGACCTCCACAAGGCTCTCTTTGCCGTAGTCCTTGACGTATTCCTTTAGGTCCTCCTGATCTGCCTTGCTGAACGTGAGGCTTACATTAAACAGCTCCTCGATGGCCGCGAGTTCATCCTCGACGGTCCCTGTGTCGATTAAGCTGTCAATATCGTTGGTAAGGCTGTCTATCTCAGCCTGTGAAAAGCCGGTGAGGGTCGCGTCCTCTCCCAGCTCTGCAAGAAGCTCGCCGAGCTTTTCTTCATCCCAGCCGCCCTCTACTTTGTTGAGCGCGACGTTGAGCTGCTTTTCCTGCGTCTCGTCAAGGTCTACCACAGATACATCGACCTCCGTTTCTCCCTCATTCTCCAACACAGTGAGGCGCTGATGGCCGCCCACGACTCTGTTGGTCCGTTCATTCCAAATGACCGGGATAATCAGGCCGTATGCCTTTATGCTCCGGCGGAGGTTTTCGTACTCCGTGTCGCCGGGCATAAGGTCTACGCGGGGATTGTAGGTTGCTCTGTCCATCTCTCGGATTTTCTTCCTGATGATCTCCATTACAGTACCCCCTTAACCTTGTTGATGACTGCGGTCGCCAGCTCCGCTTTGGCGTTCTCCGTTTTCTGCATATACTCCTCTATGCGGGTCCGGGCCTCTCCGGGGAATGTGAACGTCATTACGAATGTCTCCCGTTCTTTCCCGGAGTCGTAGTCACTGAAATCCTCCTCCATAAGGTCCTTGATGTGGTCATACTGCATGAGGAGGCTCTGCAGCTCCCAATCCTCAAATCCGGTGAGGTCCATCTCACCAGCGTCGTCAAGCTCCTGCAACAGGTCCGCCAGTCTACCGATGTCCCAGCGGCCTTTTACCTTATTCAGCAGGACGTTGAGGATTTTCTCGTCCTGTCTCCTCAACGTGGATAACTACACACTCGATGTCGGTCTCTCCGGCCTCCAACAGTACCTTGAGTCTCTGGTGTCCTCCGACGATTGTTCCGGTGGTTTCGTTCCAGATGATAGGCTCGACATATCCGAATGCCTCTATGCTATTTTTGAGCTTCTGATACTCTGCATCCTCCGGCTGTAAATCTTTCCGGGGATTATAGTCTGCCGGGTGCAGCTCTGTCGCTTTGAGCGTCCTTATCTCCATGTAGATTATCCTTTCTGTCCCATTTCGGGGCGTTTTATTGTAAAAAAAGAGCCTCCCCTCTGCATATAGGGGAAGCTCCGCGCTTTTCGCAATTTAACACAATATCATTTTAACATCCTTATAGCGCCGTGTAAATGCCCTCTTTTTGCCCTGTGGGAATTACGACCTTTCTATGCCGCTGACTCCGAACATCAGGGCCGTGAGGTCTGATATGCACACGTCGATGTCCTTATATACTGTGCGTTTGTCTATGTGCTCCGCCTGCGCGATTTTCTCCGCCGTGGTATAATCGGCCGCGAGGTAAAGGCTCTCCAATACGCGCCAGTGCCTTGCGTCGTCGGCTCGCTGGCTCCTCTCGCACATAATCCGGTAAACGTCCAGCATTTTATTCACATGGGTCATTATGATTCTGGTATAGAGGTAGTTCCGCTTTATGCTGTCCACGAATACATCCTCCGTGGTATTGCGGTTCTGCATAAGGCGCATGATCTCCTCGAATCCGTCGTCGATTTCCTCAGCCTCCTCAAGCTCAAATACGGCATTGTTGAAATACTCGTTGAGCCTCCGGTAGTTTCGGATAAGCAGCTTCGTGTTATGGTATTTCCAGTCGTACTGCTGCTGCTGGATTTTGGCCCGTTCGCGCTCTACTGCTTTGATCGCCGCCTTTGCGCCATATTCTGCGCCGCGCTTGAACGTCTCCGCGATGGCGGCCTGCATTTTCTCCTCGAACACCTCGGCATAGGTGCTGACCGCCTGCGCGACTGCTCTGTCAATAACCTGCTGATCGTCTGCCTGATGTTTGTTATTCATGGGATGCTCCCTCCTTAAAGTATTCTATCGGGAGTTCCGCCTCCCTGTAATCTGCTTATCAGAGGAATCTAAGGTATCCGAAGAATTTCACTTCGTATTCCTCGATGTCCTCCGGCTTTATGTACTTTCGACCGTAATGGTCCTTCATGTCTCGAAATACCTCCCACGGTATGCGGTAGAACTTCTTGAGGCTGAACGACACGAGGACGAAGCACATCGCTCCGAGCTTTTGGTGTCGGTTCAGCTTTTTTTCCTGCTCCTCCGAAATCACTTTGCGCTCCATCCGGTCCGTCGAGGTGTGCTTTGCCTCAAACACTACCGACTGGCCGCCCTTGAGCGTCCCCTGATAGTCCGGCTGCGCCTGTTTCTCGAAACAGGCCAAGAATTGACCTTTGGCGTTTGGTCTGCTGATGGGCCGCATCGGCTCCGGGACCTTTTCGATTTCTGCGAGGCCGTAGAGCCGGTAGTTACGGCAGGCGGCCTCTATCATATTTTCCCACGCCTCTCCGGCTTCCCGGTTCCGCTTTCCCGTGAGGGCTTTCCTGTATGTTTTGCCTATCTCGCTCATGCTATCAGCCCCATACTTCTCGCAAATTCGATGATCTTGTACGCGGTCCCGCCGCCTACGCCTTTGCATTTGCCGTCTGAGAGGGCCTGCAAGAGCCTTTCCACGCCAGAGGTATTGGTTGTAGGGCTACCGCCATTCGCGCCATCCTGCGCCACGCTGGGAGCCGCTGCGGCCATTCTGGCATTTCTCACGACTCCGACGAGCTGCGCGTCGGTCATTTTGCGGAGCTTTACGGCCTCCTCATGGGTGTTCAGTTCCTCCTGCGTGTATCTGCATTTTCTTTTCTTTGCCATATGCTTATCCTCCTTAGAATGGCAGGTCACCGTCGCCCGGCATATCTACAAATCCGTTGTTATCCGGCGGGGCGTATGCCTGCGGCTGCTGGTACTGCTGCTGGCTGTTTGTCGGCTGGTGGGGATCTCCGCCGCTGGGCTTGCTCTCCGCGAACTCCTGCTCCTCAACGATAACATCGGTCGTGTAAACGGTCTGACCGTCTTTGTTTTGGTAGCTCCCGGTCTGCAGTCTGCCGACAATAGCAATCTTTATTCCTTTGTGGTAGTATTTCTCAACGTGTTCCGCCTGCTTACCGAACACCACGCAGGATATAAAGTCGGTTCCCTGTTCGCCGTCTCTTTTGAATCGCCTATCAACGGCGAGAGTAAAGCGGGCGATACATTTCGGTTTGTCTCCCTGCGTGTATCTGATGTCCGGGTCGCGGGTGAGGCGGCCCATTAACTGAACTTTGTTCATATTATCCTCCTACTCGATGATGGTGATTCCGCACTTTTCACAATGACCGTGAAAATGTCCGTTGCACTTTGCCCGGTGTCCCACAAGGGTATTGACGCCGCCACACGCGAAGCAGTCCATCCGAATCTCCTCCGGCTGTTTCCTGTAGTCCTGTAAATCCGGGTCATCCTGATCGAATTTCTGACCGCAGAAGAAACAACGGTCAAGGCTGTACGGCATCTCTCCGCAGGACGGGCATTCCGGCCATGTGCCAAACTCGCTGGAATCCCACTTGACTTTGATGGGGTCGTTCCTGCCGTTCGGTTTGTCGTCGTCCGCCGGTTGGTAGGGACAGTCCTCACACAGTAGACTGTTATCGCATTCCCGCTCCGGGTCCCAATTACAGGCGAAATGCAGGTCTGCGAGTGTTGGTATCTTCCTGCGCTTCCTGATGAACGCAGCTATCAATATAGCCAATATCAGTACAATCAACGCTATTCCTATAACTCCTGCCGCTGTATCGGCTCCCGTCTGTACTGCCGCCGAGTTTGCCGTTCCCTCTACTGCCGTGTGAGGCATCGCCGCCTCGTATGTAGCCACTGCTACGACGTTGGATAAAGGTCTGATCGTGAATGTGTTCTCCTCGTAGTCCCCGGAGACGATTTCGTAGTCGCCGTGGATATTCCAAAACACGAAATCCTCGACGGCTGCGTCCATCGTGAGGGTGCAGGTCTCTCCATAGGGTACATATACCCGGTCGATGTGTGCGCCCTCTTTTCTGAGTGGGTTGGTCTCTACCCTGACATAGTAGGTGCCCTCCGTTTGAGCTGCTGCCGTCAAGGTGAATAACGGGATAATCATAAGCGCGACGAGAATTGCCGCGATAACTCTTTTACCTTTCATCTGGTCCTCCTGTCACATTACAATCGACGCATAGTTTGCGTTGAGTGATATGAGCCGTTTCGCGGCCTCCTCCGGGTTCGTTACGGTGATTTTCCCGTCACCCTCGGTTGTGTGTAACTCTATGATGATTGATGGGCCTGTGCAATTCACGAACGCTTTTCCCTGTGTGATGTCGATTGCGAAGCTGTATCCATCTTCTACACACTTCGTTATAAAGGTGAATAACCTTTCTGTTGCCTCTGTCAAGATTCTCTCACTCCAATCTAAAGCCTGACCGCAATTCCCGCAGTATCTTGTGTCTTTGTTCATAAAGAACGCGCCGCACCTCGGACACTTGCCGTGGCCATAAATACGGTTCTCCGGCTCCGGTGTTGTCGGTATCTGCTTTCTCACCGCGTCTTTGGCGGCCTCGATTGCGTGGTCACGCCGGTCTACGTCGTTTACTCCGTCGGTGTGGGGCTTGATTTTGTTAAGCTCGTTGATGATCTCCTGCGGAGCCATATCATACTGCATATTTGCCCCTCCATTTCAAGCGCTGTCCGCAGGTGGGACAGTAGTTGTTTGTCGGAATGAGGTCGCCTTTACACGTCGGGCAGTGGTAGGTATAGGGGAGCCGGTCGCCCTTGCGGATTACCTGCTGCGGCGTTGCGTTCGCTAAGGCTTTAACGACCTTATCCTTGTTGACAACAATTTCGCTGTACTCACCGTCTGCCGCCCGGTAGATTGTCTGGAAGATAGCATCATCGACGTTCTGCTGATATTCCCTTTGGGCTTTGGCAATATCGTCATCAATCATCTTGATGCTGGTCTGCTGTTTGTACTCGTATTTCTTGTCGTTCTTATCCATTGTTTTCTCCTCTCAAAAAATCTGTGGCACGATAAAGCGTGACATAGTCTCCGGTCTCAATATCATCAAAGTATGGCTCCATATCATCAGAAATGGCCTTAATTATCAGAGCATAAAAGTCCTCCTCATACTCTGTTGCGGCTTCTCTGATTTCTTCAAGCGTTAGTTTTCCTCTTTTCTTTTTGATTCTCAGGCACCATACTCCGGTTCTATCATAGTCGCACCATATCTCAATCCCTTTTTTCAACAGGATAGCCCTCCTTATTGATAGCCTCCTCGAAAGTATAATCATTGGTATCGATTGATACCGTTTTTCCGCTCGGTAGTGTGATGATGAATATTCCGTCCTCTGCTGTATAGGTCGCGTCTCCGGGTTCTTCGATGACCCTGCCGTTCTGCGAGCGAGGCCTCTCGACCAGCTCCAACGGAACAAGTCCGATGTTGCCCGCGTCTACCGGGTACTCACAGCCGTCGCCATCCTCATAGAAGCCATCGCCCCATGCTGTATGCGCTACGATGAACTCGCGACTGGTTCCGGGTACTATGTACTTGCCATCCGCGTATTCAGCGCCGCCCCATACTTTAGCATAGATTTCTCTGCTGAGGACGTAACAAATATCCCCGATATAAAAGCCTTTTTCTGAACGAATTACGCCAGTTGTCTGTTTCATTTCGCATCTTTTCCTTTCTGGTTCATCTCAGGCCCCACGCGGGAGCCTGAGATGGGATTTACTGATTACTGATTTTCGATGCAGAAGCCGAGCGCCACAGCGCCCTCGGTGTTAGCGTAATTGCCGTTGAGGGTGCCGTTGGTGGTGACATTGTAGAAATGGGCGTTGTGGTGAGCCGAACGCAACCACCACCACGAGGCGCATCCTTCGTCTGCGCCGAGCCATACCTTGCTCCGAGCGTGAGGGTCGCGGAAGATGTCGATTTGGGTGTCCTCCGGTTCCTGTTCCTGCCAATAGTCGCTCTTGCCGAACACCTGAGTCGCAGAGAGGCAGAACAAATTATCGGAGGTCTCGATGCGCTCTCCGTTGAGCACCTGCACGATTTTGGTGGGTTTGATGATGGTCTTGACTTCATCCGGGAGAAGGGCGAAAATATCCTCGTTTGCATAGCGCCTCATATCGCTGTCGTGCCATCCGCCCTTGTTAGTCCACTCCGGGTTCATATAATGGCGGTCTCTCGGTGTGTTGTGGAAGATGAAGTACGTCCTACCGCTTTCATCGCGGCCTACGTCCAGCCCAACCTCGTCGCCGTTGGTGAGGGTGAGGGGGATATAGTCTCCGCTTTTCAGCAGCTTATCGAGGGTTCCCGTCGCTGCTGCCTCTGCGATTTTATCCCATGAGGTCTCGAACTCGGTGACGGTTCGTACTTTGACGGTCGGCGCGGGTCTCTCTGCTGCGATCCTGTTTGCGAGGAGATAGCCCTCAAGCTCCCACAGTTTATTGGTAATACGTTCCATACAGATGTCGCGGCCGACCTTTTCGTCGTAGTTCGCGGGGTCAACACAAGCGCTGGACTCGGTGATGACAAAACCGTTCGGAAGTTTGAGACTGACGATGGTAACCTTATCATGGACGGTAGAGACCGTGACCTCTGATCTGTCGATAAGCTCGCTGATTTGCTTTGATGTTACAGTGTTCTTTTTCAATGTGAATCCTCCTGTTATCTGTATTCTTTTCCGGTTTCTATGTCTCGGAGCGGGATGCGGCCGATAATCTCGAATCCGGGCAGTTCTGCCGCGTCTCTCAATATCGGGATTAGCAGGCCGATTTTGTAGAGACGGTCGCCCTCAGCCGCTCGCTCCTCTTTTATGATGTTCTTGCAGGCCTCTCCGGCTGTAGGGTCATGGTATCCCTCTGCGTTTCTATCCATCCTCATAGCTGGTGACCTTTGAGCCGGGCCGCCTGCCTTACCAGCTTGCGGTTTATGATCTCCTGCACGTCTGCCCGGTTCTCAAATATCATGGTAAGCTGGGTCAACATGATTATCACGTCCGCCATTTCGTCCGCGATGTTCATGGTGGCCTGCTCCTGCGCCTCAGGGTCCTGACTGTTAAGCGCCCGGCGCTCCTTGAGCAGCGCCTTTGTCAGCTCACTCATTTCTTCAATGGCCATATCGACCTGCGGCTGTTTTCCGTAGGTGTCGATACACTGCTGCAGGGTTTCGCTCAGTGCGACGGGGAGGGGATGATTTACCTGACTGTTCATGTTATCACCTCCCGGCCGGTGCGTCTTTCAGCACATATCTGGCATAGTTGCAGGTCCCGCCGTACCGGTTCTTGCCCGTGTGCATCTCGGTCTCGATACAATGACCCTGCTTTTTCAGTCGAAAGATAACGTCAGAGAGACGGGTCGCTCCGAAGTTGTCTATTGCTTCCATGCTGGTGATACTACCGTGGACCTTCATGTGGTCGAGGATAGCGCCTATCTGTGTTTTTCTCGGCATGATGTTATTCCTCCGTTGCTGTTTCTGTTTGTATGATTGGCTCCGCCTCCGGTACACAGATGCGGGCGATAAACTTGTCCTTTTCAGCCTTGATGCTCTCAAGGGCACTGATAGAATGGCTAAGTTTCATCGAAAGAGGCGAGAACGGGTTAAGGCTTGCCCGCCTCTGGTTCAGTATGCTTATAGCAAATGTGATGTCATCGGTGCTCTCAAGCTCCTCCATTGTCCATCTCTCCACGTTGTTCACCTTCTGTCTTTTCTGCGGTGTAGCATTTCCCGCACCGCTCCGGGATGTTATGGCACGGGTTTCGGCATTCTTTTCGCCGCCAACAATATGAGCAGCAGAAGCTCCCGCGCCGGTAGTCGCAGTTGAATATCCTGCACTGGTGATCTCGGTCCGCGCCCGGCGGGTCCGGCTTATTTCGTCTTATCGCCATGCTGTCCCTCCGGTCTTACAGTATTCCGACAGCTCGGTAATACTGTTCTCTGTTTCTGTCCGTTATGGTGTAGACCTGTTCATCAGTAAATTTCTGCATCACTCTGAATAGTGCTGCCGGTGATAACGGTAGTTTGTATATCCTGTTCCAATATCTGGCTGCCCTGCGGATGTCGCCGCGCTGGTAGTATAAGATGGAACAATCTGCGTATGCGGTTGCTCTTTTCTCTCGATTCATCTGTACCTCCATGGGTATGTAACCGTGCGCGATAGGTTGTATATGTACTGTCCACACCTCACACAGATGTCGTCCTTACCCCAATATCCGAGCTTTTTCATTCCTCGGACACTGCCGGTATAATGAATTGATGGGTGGATTGCTTTCTCGTGTTCAGATAATTTCGCATAGTTCATGGCTCCTCCTCGCTCTCAAGCGCGTCCGCCAACTCGTTGAGCATTTTCTGTATTGCCTCCGCATCCTCAACCAGCTCGCGGGCCGTTTCCGGTACTCCGCGCTTTCCGCGTGATTCAATCCAGAGTTCAACATGTTCATCTACATCGAAGTCCTCCGCGTATTCTCGTATTCTACGCGGGAAGTCGTCTATCTCGACACATACAAGAATGTCCTCTCCGGCAGGAGAATAGGTCTCTATCTCGACCCTTTCTCCTGAGCTGTCATCGAGAAAACTGCTCACGCTCCAATCGAGGCTTTCCAATATCTCGATGTGCCTGTTAGTTAATGCCATTGTTCGCCTCCTTATGTTGTTCTGAAATCCGCCCATGCCATCGTCAAGACCGTTGATGTTTCCTTGAGCCTGCTGATAATAGCCACAATCTTTGAATCGTCGTAGCCTCGCGGGGTGAGCGCTTTCACGAGGTCGTCCGCGCTGTAATTCGTGGTGACAATCGTCGGTTTCATATCCTCATACCGGTCGTTGAGAATTGCGTAGAGAGTAGTCATAGACCAATCGGAGCACTGTTCTTTTCCGAGGTCGTCGATTATCAGCAGGTCGGTCGCCTTATAAACGTCCAGCACCTTGCTCTCTGCGATTTCCTTGCTGTCGTAAGCCTTTTTGATGTCCGCCAGCATATCTGTCGAGGTTTTGCATATCACCGGGATCCCCTCGCCTATAAGCTGCAGCGCGATGGCTGCGGCGAGGTGCGTCTTTCCGGTTCCGTTCGTTCCCTCTATGTAGAGGCCGTCGCCTTTGTTGTAGCGCTCCGGGAATGTCTCTGCGTACCTCTTTGCTATCTTGTAGCACCGCAGACGCTCCGGGGTGTCTGTCAAGAAATTGTCGAATGTCCGGTTGCGAAAACGCTTCTTTATTCCGCTCCGGCCGAGGATGCGGTCGATGTGGTCTTGCTTTCGCCTGCGCTCCTCTGCTTGCTTTTCTGCCTCCTCTGCGGCTTTCTTATCCGCATCGTATTTCGCCCAATAAGCGACAGCCTCAGGGCAGTCGCAGCGCGATATGAATGGCTGCCACATAAAAATCTCCCTGCCAAACACGAGGCCGTGACGCGGGTTTGCTTTCCCGCAGAATTGGCATATATCAGGAGGAGGGGCGGGGTGTCTGAATGACAGCCCCATAGCCTTAGCCTCCTCCGGGGTAGGTCCCATTTCTTTACTTTTTGAAGCCTGACGAGGGCTTGAATCCTCCGGCTCCGTTGTTCCTTGAATCTTGCTGATGTGGTCCATACGGGCCTCCTCTCCGTGCAAAATCTTCCTTTACCCGTCCTACCACCCAATTAAGGATGGCGCGGTAATCGCTCTTGTAGGTCTTTCCGCTGCTGCCCTTGTAGTTATCCAGCACCTCTATCATCCGGGCTGTCATCTCCGGGCCGTATTCATCGAGGAGCTTTTTATGCTCCTCCTCTGTCATGTTGACATATTCAGCGTACTTGACCTTATCCGGCTCTTTCTTTTTACGCGATGCCTTTTTCCGCGTTCCCGTATCCGTTTTGCCTGTTTCCGTTCCGAAAACAGGGGTTTCCGCGTCAGAAACGTCCTTTTTATCAGATTTCTGCTCCGGTAATCCTCCGGGAGACGGCTTTTCCGGCACACAGTCTTTTCTCTTGAGGTAGAGCGGCTTTATGTTATCTACCAGCCCTTGACACCAGATTTTCCGGCCGTCCTCCCATAACTCCCGGTCTATGTTTCCGAGGTCTATGAGCGTCTTGATGATCTCCTCGATAGTCTCCTCCGGTAGCTTCATCCGGGCAATAAGGAATTGCCGGTTTACTGCGTTACCGTAGTCATATATGTGGCCGTCTGTTTTGCACAGCAGCTCCAAGAGCTTGAACCAGAAAGCATATCCGTCATTGTTCCATCTGCTCTCAAGGATATATTTTGTTTTTCCATCATCGACGTAGTGAGGGAACCAATCCGCCGTCTGTTTTCTCGGTCTTGCCACTACTGCACCTCCTGTCCACAACAGTCCGGGGAGGGATGCCTCCCCGGCTGCCTTGCTGTCTTATTCGTAGATGACCTTACTGCCCTCTGCCGTTTTCACCACATCTACGCTCTGCGGGAATCGGCTTTTCATCGCCGGGTCATGTGTGATCGCCATGACCTTGAGGTCTGCGTATCTCCTCTGGATAGCTTCGAGCGCATCGCAATACGCCTGTACGCCCGGCGCGTCGAGGAAGGGAGGTTCATCAATGAACAGGAATCCGAGCTGTACGCCTGCCTTGCTGCTCTTGATCTCCGCCAGCGCCAGAATAACACTGAGGGCGGCCTTTACTCGCTCGCCTCCGCTGCGGCTCATGTAGGCAAGTCTGCCGGTATCACTGTCGTTGATGATGATATCGAGGGTCGTTACCTCTTTCTTGCTGTTGCTCTTGAGCACTTTCTCGGTGACAAATTCCACGCTCATATGTCCCTGTGACATCTGACCGAGGATATTCGTGGCTGTGGCCTCGAATACGGGTATGATGCTGCGGATAACATTGTGGGGTATGCCGTCCTGTGAAAATGCTTTTTTCAGCTCCTCGTAGGCCGCTGCCTTTACCGCCAGCTCATTGACCTGCTGCTGGATTTCTGCCGCCTGCTTGAGCTTTGTCTCCGCCACTTCGAGCTGCTTTTTCAGTCCGCCGAGCCTCATGGCTGCGTTCTGCGCTCTGTCCTTTGCGAGGGAGATAGCCGCCTCAGCCGTCTTGACCTGTTCTTTCAGTTCGTCCGTTCCGACGGTCTTAGCCTGCTCGACCGTAAGCTCCTCATGTGTCTCCGCAATTTCCGCCTCGATGGCTTCAATCTCTGTTGCCAGCTCTGCGAGTCTGGCCTTAGCTGCCGCTTTCTTTTCACGGGCGGCCGGGAGTTCACGCTCCTTGATGACCCATTGACGGGCATTGTTGATTTTCACGACGAGAGCGTCGTAGCCCTCTGCGGCCATCTCTGCGTCTTTGAGCTTTTCGCATACCGCATCGCGCTCCGCCTCTGTATCCTTGATGGCCTGTATGATCTCGGCCACTCTCTGCTCGATGTCTGCTATACGGGAGAGAATAGCCTCTCTGCGGGCGTTCAGCTCTCCCAAAGAGTTGTACTTTTCCTCGAATGGCTCTAAAGCCGTCAGAACGGCCCTCAAACGGCTCATATCTGCTGAGTCGTATTCATTATCGGATAATGCCTGTTCTGCCACTGTGACCGCTTTCTGCGCCACAGCGAGCCTATTCGTGGCATCCGCTCTATATTCCACCAGCTCGCGCTCTTTTTCGGGGAGTTCTTCTTTGGCTTTCATCGCGTCCGCGAGGAATTTACAGGAGGCCTGTTCTGCTATCGGGCATCCGCAGTCTGTGAGAAGCGCGATACGCTTCCTCAGCTCTTCGATGACGTATTCGCGGGTAGATATTCCCGCCTTGATCTGACCGTCAATAAGCGATAACTCCGCCTCCGCGTTACGCTTTTCTTTTGCGAGTTCCGCGTACTTGTCAAATGCCTGCTGCATTTCTTCCATCTGCGCCTTAGCCTTGAGGTATTCGCTGTGCTTTGCTCTGATGGTATCCGCATCTCCGATATCCAGCTCGATGGCCGAGAGTTTAGCCTGCGCCGATTCTCTTTCCGCGAGTATTCTTTCGTCCTCGCTTTCGAGCTTCATCACCTTTTGGGTGAGTCTGTCCCGCTGTGCGATAATGTCGTCCCGGCGGTCACGCGCTGAGATAAGTGTCTTTTCAACAGAGAGCAGATACTCGTACTCTTTTACGCCTGCGGCTATATCCTCCTCCTCGGAGAGGACAATATTCGCCGCCCTAACGAGCGCGGTCTGCTGTGTCCTCTGAGACTCTTTGTTTGCCTTATTCGCGGTGAGGGTAGTAATCTTACCATTTAGCTTGATTACCCTCGCTGCGGCTTCGAGCTGCGTGTTGAGCGCCACTTTTCGGCTGTCCAGCTCTGCGGTTCTCTCTGCCACTTCATTCTCGGCGGCTTTAATCTCCGCCTCCTCCGCTTCGATTTCCGTCGCCAGCTCATTCCGGTCGGGCAATCCCGCTGTAATGGTGTCCGCTCGCTCCGACAGCAGTCTGATCTCTCTGTTCGTGTCGGTCGCTCTGGCTGCCGCCAGCGTCTCCATGTCTCCGTAAATGCCAAGTCCGAGGATATTGCCGAGGATATTCATGCGGGCCTCTTTATCCGCCTGCAGGAATAATCCGTACTGGTCCTGCATAATGAGGGCGCAGGCTTTCAGCGTGAGGCTATCCATTCCGATGATGTTTATGATCTCCGCCTGCGTGTCTCTGAATTTCTCTTTGCTGCGGTCCTCCCATTCGCCGTCTACCTGCTCCGCGATATTCAGCGTAGCCTTACCGCTTTTCTGTCTGGTGCGGGTAACGCGGTAGAGTCTGTCGCCGAGGCGGAATGTAAACTTGATGGAGCCGCTGCGGGCATCCGGGTCGTTGCATATCCATCCGGTCAATTCGCCCTCGCGGGTCTCCTCGAAAAGAGCGTCCGCCATAGCGTCCATGAACAGACTGCTCTTTCCGACGCCGTTGCTGCCGTTGATGGTGCAGAAGCGGATGGAGTCAAACGAGAATTTTTCATCACGGTAGTTGCGATAATTCTTGACCTCGATTTCTACCGGGACGAATGTGCCTGTGTGGCGTTCTGTCGTCGCCTTTTCCATCGCCTCGCTGATGATGGGCCTTGCGATGTTCAGTATCTCAACAACGTCCTCCGGGGTCCTGCCTTTATCCAGCAGATAGTCACGCAGATTATCCTCCGGGGTGTTGTCCGATTCCATGCTCTTACGGTCTACTGTAATGCTGATTTTCTGCGGGGTGATCTCTTGTACCCAAAAGGCCTTGCCGGTCTGGTACAGCCAGCTTTCGAGGGTAGCGTGATTGAATGCCTTGTTGTGTTCGTCGGTGCAGTCGTAGAGGACGCGGATTATCTTGCCCTCTGTAGCGTCCGGGCAAGGAAGATTTAACAGACAATCCGGGCCGTTCTCGTTGATCTCTCGTACATCATCGTCGTTCAGTCTAATGGTGAAATATTCCCTCGTGGGGAGGCCGTGGAATGTGCTCTCGCACTTTCCGCCGTTGATGTCGTGGACGTAGAATCCGCGCTGCTGACCTTCATCGTTGAAGTTGAGCGCCGAAACTGCTCCACAGTAGAATGTATTCTTGCATCCATCGAGCTGCTGCGGCCTGTGGATGTGACCGAAACAGACGAGGTCATAGTCTGCTGCTGTCAGTGTGTCCGGGTAGACAACCGGTTCAAACTGCGAGAAGAATGCCGTCTGGCCGCTCTCCATATTGCAGCCGGTGATGGTGAAGTGAGATACAAGTACAGAGGGATATTCCGGTTCCATCTGCGCTTTGAGTCCGATAATCATATCGGCCACAGCCTTTGTAAATACTTCGTTCTCCTCCTCTTTGCTGAGACCGGGGTGCTTTGCTCTGTAATAGCCTCGGTCAAAGCCGGGGACGCAGGCAACCTGTACCCAGCCCCAAGCACCTGTATAGTACTTAACTATACGAGGCTCCGTTACGATGTGGACGGTATCGTAGCTGTAGAACGTGCTTTCCAGCGCTTTGAACTGCTCCTCGCTGTCATGGTTCGGGGTTCCGCGCATTACGATGACCGGCGCGACATTTTCAAGCAGGCGGATAATCTGCACTGCTGTCTGGTTTTCCTTGAGGCCTCTGTCGCTCCACACGCGGGCCTGATGGAAGATGTCGCCTGCTACGATAATGAGGTCCGGCTTGATGTGCTCCGCCTCCTCGCAGAGTGCGTAGAGGCAACGAACGATGTCAAGGTATCTAAGGTTCTGTCCGTTCTTTTCCGGTCCGGGAAAGTTGCCAATATGCCAGTCGCCTGTATGCAGTATCTTCATCAGTTGTTACCTCCCATTCTTCTCTGGCAGTTCATGCACAGGGTTCTGCCGAACTGCTCGTTACTGTATCTCACTACGCCGTTGCTGCACTTTGCGCCGCACTCTGTACACACGTTAGGGTCAAAATCTGCCTGCGCCTCTGCGGCCTGCTGTGCTCGCTGCTGTGTCTCGCGGGGATGCTCCTGCGGGAGCTGCCTGTATGCCTGTGCGTCCGGCTGTGCGATAGGCTGCGCCGGTGTTTCGTAGCCCATATCCTCCTCGTAGTCATCCTCGACAAATACGGCTCTGCGCTGGTCCGCGCTGTAGCCGCCGTAAAGCTCCTGCGCCGAAGTAAAGAAGTGTTTGACCGCTTCCTCTCTGACTGCCTCATTGTCAAGGTTCGGGACGAGGTACGCTACCACAAAGGGCTTTTTTAACTCCTCAAGCAAATACGTTCCCTTGATGTGCATCGCCGCTCTGAGTGCGCGGTTAATCGCTTTCGTCTCGCACATCTCTGCGCGGAATTTCAAGAACTCTTTGCGCTGGTTATCCGTCATACCATCGACGACATCGGTTACGATGATCTCTTTATGTGCGACAAATTCGATGTTTTCGCCGGTGAGCTGCGGTACGCTGATACGGGCCTCGAACTTCACGTCTTTGTTTCCGCAGGCTCCGCAGTTAACCGGTCGACCGATGCTGCGGTTAACCTCCGCGCATTTTTGGCAGGTTGACGGAACGATGGGCCGGGTTCCGAGAATCTTGATACCCGCCGCTCGCATGAGCTTATTGAGACCTTTTTTAGTGATTGCGTACCTTGCAGGAGATGCAGGGTGTCGATATCCTTTTTTGTCTGTCCATGCGTCTTTCGCTTTCTCCTGCTCGTAGATTTCCTTATCGTTAAAATCTGTGCTGATATAAACGACATTCATCACGGGCTTATGGATTTCTGCAATCTCCGCGACCGTCTGCATAGGTACAAGGAGATTATATTTTTCTGCGGGGTACTGCTGTGTAATCATCAATGCATTGGTTTTTTCCATTATTTTTTATCCTCCTATTGCAAAATCAGATACAATCTGCTACAATAGAGACACTGGTTATTGAATTGCTCGTAGCTTTGGCTGCGGGCTTTTCTTTTGTCTCTAAAGCCGTTATCATTTCCATCAGCGAGAATGTATATCCGCTGAATCTGCTTTCTCTTACCGCCTCTGCGATAAGCTGTGCCAAGTATCGGGGATCCCGGCGGCATCCGCCAGCGTCGCCCTCTCGGCTGATTATCGTTCGGAGCTTTCGCTCCGCTCGCGCTTTTGCGCTATCCCACTCGCGTTTTGAGATGTTTGTACCGAGATACTTTTCTGCCTGTTCTCTTAGCCGCACCGGTCCGCGCCTCCTTTCCAAAGATGATGTCGCACACCTTGTTATGGATTGATGTAAATTCCATCTGAAAGATGCAGGCAAGCAAGAGATATTCGCCTCCCATTCCCGGTGTGCCTCTTAATCTGGAAGCTATCGGTACAATGATAAATCCCGCTATCAGCGTAGGGATAAACGCGGCTACAGCCTCAACGAGACACAACACAATCCAAGCGGTGTAATACTTCGCTTTGGCCTTTGCCTTAATGCGGCGCAGTGAGATGATCCTGCGCTGTTTTCTTTTCCTCATGTTCTCCTCCTATTTGTAGAAACGATGTCCGCCCTCTGTAAAGAGGTATTCAAGGTTTTCCCTGTGCCAGCTATCTCCGACACATCCCTCGAAGTATAATGCTCCCTCGCTTTTGTCCCAGCCGTTGAGCACCATATCAAGCGCTGTGTAGCAATCCTCGTTAGGCTCCGTAGTCCAATATCGTCCGCCCGGCACAACCGGCGAGAATTGGTATGTGTCGTCGTACTGCTGGAATACCACTTCACTGATAGTATCGGGGAATCCCTCGCTCCATACGCGGTTGAGCACCACGAGCATTACGAGCGCTTTTCCCTCGGTGCTTTCGCCTTCCGCCTCTGCCATAGCGATTTGAAGCAGTATAGCGCTGTCATCGGCTCCCCAATCTCTGCTCTGTATGAGCGTCCCGGTATTCTGCATTGTCGGCAGCTTTACGGGTTCCGGTGCTACGGTCTCTGCGACGGTTGGCTCCGGCTCCGTGGGGATCGCCTCACTCGTACTTGACGAGAACGTCGGTGTTATCGTCATCATCAAAAAAATGAATACGATTACCGCCATGATAAAGGGAGGCATACGCCTCATTACATCTCTCCTGTTCATGCTTTCACGGCTGCTGCAGCATTTATGTGGCGCTGTGCCTGCTGCGCGATGCGCTTGAGGATTTCGTTTACCTCGGTCGCGGTCGTCTTGCAGTAGTCGTCCGCTATCTTTATCCGGGTGTTTCCGATGCGGACGTCGCTCACGATATTTGCCTCAGCCACGCCGTTCACCTCCTTAAATGAATTTACCAAGTTTCTCCGCACGTTCGAGCGCGGCGAGTGTTTCGTCCGCTCTGCGGCGGAACTCAAGTATTTGGTCTCTGATTTTTGGAACTAAGTCTTTTTCGTCATCATCGAGTGTTCCGTCCTCCATGATTAACGATATCTGCCGTGTGGCGCTTTCCATTTCTCGGATGGAGTTTTGGAGTCGAATAAGCGACCTCTCTGCTGGCATCTCCGGTATCTCACGACAATCCTTGCCAAGTGGGCATTCATTTGCACAGTACCATTGCCTCAGCTCTGGCTCATTGTATGCGTCTGCCATCAATGCGACTACGGTATTAGGCGGTCTGTTTATGTCCAGCTCGTACTTCTTGAGGCTGTCCTCCGTTACTCCCGGTAAAGAGTCAGCAGCTCCGTTTCTCGTAAGGAGCTTTTCGTTATACTTTGCCGCCTTTATTCGTGCTTCAAAATACCTATTACCAACGGCTTTTGTAGCTTGTCTCGCCATTTATTTATCCCTCCTTTCTGTGTATAATGTAACCAGAGATGAAACCGTACTATCGTCGCTGGCAGCGTCTTATATAGAGCTGCTGCGGCTTTATGCGTCCCATTACGGGGCGTTATGCGGTAAAAAAATTTAGCGTCGGATAGGTGCGATGTTCTCAAAGATATCATCGTTCTGGTAGTTGAGGGCTTTCTTGATTCGCAGCGCCAGTTTCAGCGAGGGGTTTTTGTCCCCGGTCTCTATCTGAGAATAATGGTTCCGGCTGGTCCCGATGGTGTCGCTGAATGTCTGCTGTGTGTAGCCCATCGCCTGTCGAAGCTTCTGCAATTTGACTCTCATATTCTTCTCCTTTCTGTAAGAATGATGGGGTGAGGTTGCCGTTCGTGCTCGCCGTTACCACCTGCCGACGTTCCCGGCTCGCTGGCCGCTTCTGTCCGGTTTTCACTGCCGCTTTCCTGTTTTATCCTCGCCCCGCGTCCCATATCGGGGGATACAAGTATATTATAGTCCCTTTTTGGGGCAAAGTCAACCATTTTTTGAAAATATTTTTTTCTCTGCCGATTTTAGGGGCATTGTGTTCCAATACAGGGCTTTTGATGTATAATACTATTTATGGAGGTGCTGTTATGTCCGTTTTCTCAAATCGCCTTATTTCCTTACGGAAAGAGAGAGGTCTTTCTCAGGAGGATATTGGCAAACTTATCAACAAAAAGAGGTCTACCGTCTCCGGCTATGAGACCGAGGGTAAAGAGCCTGACATTGACACGCTCTGCTTCCTCGCCAATTATTTCGGGGTATCTACCGACTACCTCATGGGGAAGTCCGATAAGCGTAACAATGTAGATACGGTCTTTCTCAACGACGTGCAGAATTTCAAGAAGCATTACGAAGCTGCTCCCGATAATGTTCGTAAACATACTGAACGCTGTTTTGATGCTTTCTACCGGCTTCTCGGTCGTGACGTTCAGCTCAAACGCACCGAGCGTCTTGAGGTGTACAATGATCTGTTCAATAAGATGGCTTCCCTCCGGGCGCAAATCAGTAGGAGCATCGCCTTTTCCAACGGCGCTATCACTGATCCTGTCGCGCTCTCTGAATTGATGGCTATGCAGTCCGAGTTAAAGAACGATGTCTCCGCTCTGCTGGATAAACTAATGCAGGCTGACATGGAGGTAGCGTTTGATCTCTCAACGAAAGAAGGAGCCGACGAGGCCGTATAATACATATTGATTTCCGGCGGTAATCCCGGTGCTGCGCTCTCCTCCGGGAGGGCGCTTTTCTTTAGGTGGAGGATAATATTATGTCATATTGTTTGTATCTGCGTAAGAGCCGTGCTGACATTGAAGCGGAGACCCGTGGCGAGGGCGAAACGCTCGCCAGACACGAAAAGGCTCTCCTTGAGCTGGCCAAGCGCAACAATTACTCTGTCACACAGATATTTCGCGAGGTGGTCTCCGGCGAGACTCTGGCTGCTCGTCCTCAAATGCAACAGCTCTTGTCCGAGGTCGGCAATGGTAAGTGGGACGGAGTTCTCGTTATGGATATTGACCGTCTGGCTCGCGGCGACACAGTAGATCAGGGAATTGTCGCGCAGACGTTCAAATTCTCCGACACTATGATAATCACACCTACTAAGATATATCATCCAAATAACGAATTTGACGAGGAATATTTTGAGTTCGGTCTCTTTATGTCTCGGCGCGAGTACAAGACAATCAATCGCCGATTGCAGCGTGGTCGTATCGCCTCGATAAAAGAGGGCAAGTATGTTGGTAATAAATCTCCCTACGGCTATAAGCGTGTGAAGATCCCCGGCGACAAGGGCTTTACGCTTGAGCCGGTTCCGGAGGAGGCTGAGATAATCAATCTCATCTATACCTTGTACACCACCGGCGAAGTCCAGAGCGACGGCGAGTTGAAGCGGATGGGTGTCTCTCTGATCGTTCGCCGGTTAAACGACATGAAGCTCCCGGCGCGTAATGGCGGCGACTGGACCCCGGCTACTGTTAGAGAAATCATAACGAATCCCGTTTATATTGGTAAGATACGCTGGAATAATCGTAAGTCTGTCAAGAAGATGGTGGATGGCCAGACTGTTGTCACGCGCCCCAGAGCAAAAAAAGAGGAGGTCGTCATCGCCGACGGGCTGCATCCTGCTATTGTCGATATAGATGTATGGAATGCTGCTCAAGAGATTATGAGCCATAACCGAGCGCGGCCGATTGGCGAAAAGAATACAGTCAAGAATCCTTTGTGCGGTCTGATTATCTGTGGCAAGTGCGGCCGCCGTATGGTCCGCCGTCCGTACAGCAATAGACGGGCAAGAGATTCCATCATCTGCCCTTATACGTCCTGTGACAACGTATCGGCTGATCTGTGTCTGGTCGAGGAGCGGGTTCTCGCTGCTCTCTCTGACTGGCTCGGTGAGTATCGGTTGAAGTGGGAGGAGAATCCTGCTCAAGCCTCCGGCTTATCCGCTCTTGCGATACAGGAGAAAGCTCTCGAAAAGACAGAGCGGCGTATCTCCGAGCTTGAGAAGCAGCGCGATAACGTCTACACATACCTTGAGCGTGGCATCTATACCGTTGACGAGTTTCTTAGCCGGTCGCGCAAAATCGCCGAGGATATTGAAAAGGCAAATGCGGATCGCGCTTCGCTTGAGGAAGAGATAGCGCACGAACAGGCTCGCGAGGTCGGCCGCAAGAATATTATCCCAAAGGTCGAGCGGCTTCTCGATGTTTACCACGAGCTGCCGACTCCGCAGGCCAAGAACGACCTGCTCAAAGAGGTTATCGAAAAGGCTGTCTATATCAAGGAGAAGAATGGCCGCTGGCATAATCCTCCTGATGCTTTCGAGCTGACGATTTACCCCAAAATTCCGAGGTTCACAGAGTCGTCAGAATAGGGTTATCATCTACATCTTGTGTGTACTGACGAATTGGGACACATAGGTTATAGATGATAATACCCCTTTTTGGACAGTTCCGGCTGTGCTTTCCGGGCGATAGTTCGTAGTATCTTATCAATCTCCTCCGGTGATCTGGCTGCGTATTTATCTGATAGTATGACGCGGGTGTTTCCGATTTTTACACGTTCGGTTTTCTCGGTTTGATTCATGGCGACACCTCCGAGACAAATATATTCACTGTCCTCTCCTGTAATGTATTGTAATGTATTGTATTGTGTATAGTTTCCGCAGTCGGATTGA
>Ga0326511_10000146_pt1 | contig 56547 bp, 84 predicted proteins | sample 0_2496_0518_D_FD_203701 | JGI IMG/M metagenome (GOLD analysis project Ga0326511, IMG submission 203701) | Bovine rumen microbial communities from UC Davis, California, United States - 0_2496_0518 | ecosystem: Host-associated > Mammals > Digestive system > Stomach > Rumen | place: USA... | reverse complement strand
TTCCACCATCACAAGGGCAAGATTATAATTCATTAAGAAATAAGCCACAAATTAATTCAGTCACTTTACAAAACAATATTTCTTTATCTTAGTTAGGTTTACGTTCTATTTTATATGGAACTACAGAATCTTGGAATTCACAAAGTACTCTAATAGGCGAAGAAGGTACTATATATGTTTATTCTGATTATAGAACTATTATAATTGATGGTATAGAAAAAACCATACCAGGAATAAAAATAGGTGATGGTATGGCTTATTTAGTTGATACACCATTTATTACTCAAGTAACACAAGAAGCATTGTTTTAGCATATATCTAATTCAGAAATGCATACTAACTTAGCTGAAAAAATTTTTTGGAGTCAAAAAATTACAAGCTTTATTGATAATCAAGACCCAGAAAATTTAATTCTCTCTAATTTGTAAGGAGAAAAACATGGCAGACATAAGTAAAATTACTCTACCATCTGGTAGTACATATAATTTAAAAGATCAACAAGCAAGAAATGATATAGCTGCAATTGAAGGTGCAATATCTGGCGGAGTTACTTTTATGGGAGAAACCACAACTCCATTAACTGATGGCGCTACTACAGCATCTATTGTTATTAATTCTACAACAATTACAGCAATAAAAGGATTTTTAGTTGTTTATAACAGTAAAGAATTTATTTTTGATGGTACTAAATGGATTGAGATGGGTGATCTCAGTCTTATTGGCGATCTTGGTTGGAAAGATTCAGCATCTGGTAACTTTACACCTTCAGGAGAAGTTTCTCAACCTACTTTTAGTGGTAACGAATTAACTTCCACTGGTAATTTTACCCCAAGTGGAAATGTTACTTTATCATCTGGAAATAGTACAAGCACTGGAGCTATAAGTTATATTTCAGCTATTGGTACAAAATCATTTAGTGGCACTGCTGCAACCATTAAACCCAAAGTTACTGCGGCTGGCACAGTTGCTATTACTAAAGGGACTGGAACCGCTAATTATACACCGGAAGGATCAGTTGCTGCTCCAACAATAAGTATTCAAGCTGCTGGAGCCACGACAACTGTTAATTCTATTACTGCGGTCGGCACGCTTCCTACATTAACCACAACAGTCGCAAATGAAACACTAACAATTGGTTTTGATCAAGGCACTTTACCAACAAAAGGCGCAAATACAACAGTTAAAACCGGTGATGCTACATATCAAGCTTCCGCTCCAGCTTTTACAGGAACCGGTGCTGAATTGAAAGCTACATTTACAGGAACGGAAGTAGAAGGTTCAGCTAGTTATACTCCGGCCGGGTCTGTAACAGTCAACTCAACGACAAGTTATCTTACTGGATCATTTTCTGGAACTCAAGGGAATATTTCTGTTCAAGGCACACCTAGCGGAACTGTTACTAAACCTACATTTACTGGTACTCAAGATACAGTTACAGTAACTTAATAAGGAGGTGGCAGCTTATGGCTGATATCTCTAAAATTATAACTTTAGATGGTACAGAATATAATTTAAAAGATTCAAGTGCAAGAAATTCGATAAATACTAAAGCAAATATTTCTGACGTATACACTAAATCAGAAATTGATAATAAACTTTACTCAGTATTTAGACCTGGCGGTTCTGTAAGATTTGAACAATTACCAGCCTTAACTAATACAAATCTTGGAAAAATTATCAATGTCACAAATGACTTTATTACTACTAATGATTTTGTAGAAGGCGAAGGTTATGAATATCCAGCTGGTACAAATGTAGCTATAGTAGATATTGGAACTGAATCTTTACATATATATAAATATGATATTGAAGGTAGTTTTTTTGATCTATCAAATTATGTTAAACAAAGTGATTTAAATTTAATAACAACTGCTTAGATTGATGAAATATTTAATTAATAATAAAATTTGATTTTATAAATAAAATATGATATAATAAAACCATCGTAAAGAATATTTATATAATTATAATAAGGTATCGAGAAGTAAATTTGACTTCTCGATATTTTTATGATATAATATTTATATATAATGAAAGGAGAAATTATATGAGAATGTAGATGAAGAATAAGTTAAACTGCCCCAATTGTGGCGCTCCAATTACATCTAAAACTTGCTCATATTGTGGAACAACTTTTATAAATTATATAGATAAAGATGAAGAATTAAAAAGACTTCAATATATATTAAAATAGCAAGAAATAAATCTATCTCAAATGAGACAAACTCAATTTATTATTCAAAATATACATAGTATACAATTATTCAATGTTGATAAACTTACTCTTAAAAAGCAAATGAATGGGAGATAAATAAATGACTAAAAATTTTTGTGATAAGTGCGGAAGAGAGATAAAAAATCCATTTTATATATATGTTCCTGCTAAAGCATCTTGGTCTCTTCAAACAATTAACCATCAACATGTAACTAGCTATATGCTTTGTAAAAGATGCTTAGTTTCTTTTGCTGAATGGTTTGGTAGCGATTTTCTTTTTAGAGAATATAATAAAATAGAGGAAATATAAATGAGTTATACAGCAAATGATATAGTATCACTATCGGCCGGCCGCGCATTTCGAGAGAAAATCGGTATGTATCTCTCTGCCGACAGGCAAGAAGCTATTAATCTTGGACTCCGTGAACTTATTGTAAATGTTCAAGATGAATATGAAGTATATAAACCAGAATATCCTATTTTAACTATTAGTCTTAATACCAATACACATGAAATCCATGTAGAAGATAATATGCGAGGCATTCCGGTCGGTATTCGTGATGATGGTATGAATTCTTTAACCGCTGCTTTCCTCATTCCACATTCTGGCGGTAAACATACAGAAGGCGTTTATTCAAGTGCCGTAGGTATCAATGGCGAAGGCAATAAGATTGTTTGTCATACTGCCGAATGGCTTGAAGTACATGTAGCTCGTGATGATAAAATTTACTATCAACGCTTTGAATCAAATGATGAAGGCGCGCGGGCAGTAACTGAAGTACAAAGCATGGCACAGTCTATTTCTGATAAAGGACGCACTGGTACAGTAATTGATTATAAACCAGACCCAAAAGTTTATGGGGATGTTTTTATCGACATTGAAGCACTCCGTAAAATGTTATCTGAAATGGCAATGTTTTCGACGGGGCTTCATATTAACCTTTATGTTGATAATAAAGAAGAAAAGTTTTATTCTCAAAGTGGTTTAATTGACGGTCTTTCAAAAGAAAATCGTCTTTCTAAACCTTTTTCATATCATTATGAAACACCAGATTGTAAAGTAGACTTGGCTCTTCAATGGGTTAGCAAGAAAGGACAAATTCGTGGATATGCAAACAATCTATTTATGCCAGATGGTGGTGCTTTTATAAGTGGTTTTAAAACTTCTCTTACACGGACATTTAATTCTCTTGCTAAGACTAAATATGATGGTGATACCATTCGTGATGTACTTGATGGATTTGTAAGCGTAAAAGTTAAAATGGGACAATTTACAAATCAACAAAAAACAGCACTCGCTAATCCAGAAGCACGTACTGCTACGTCAACAGCCATTTCAAATGCTTTAAAAGAGTTCTCAGTCAAACGTAAAGAAGATTTTGATAAAGTAATTGAATTACTTAGTAAAATCGCCAAAGCAGAAGCTGCGGCGGAGCGCGCACGTAAACAAGTTCTTGATGCAACAAAAGATATTGAAAAGAATCAAAAGAAAAAAGTCTTTGCGTCAGATAAATTAAAAGATGCAGAATTTCTTGGGCAGAATGCTACGTTGCTGATTGTCGAGGGTGATTCCGCGGCCGGTGGTATTGCGAAGGCACGCGATTATAAGAATTATGGAATCTTGGCAATTCGTGGAAAAATTTTAAATTGTTTGGCTCATCCAGAAGAAAAGATTTTCCAGAATGAAGAGATTAAGTTGTTATTAAGTGCTATGAATATTGTGCCGGGGAAATACAATAGCTCTCGTCTGCGCTATGGTAGAATCGGAATCTGTACCGATGCAGATGCAGATGGCTATCACATAGGATTGCTCATCATGGCCGCGCTCCGTTACCTTGCACCGGAATTTCTCAATGAAAAACGTCTTTGCTGGCTTCGCTCTCCACTTTATATTGTAAAGAATGGAAAGAATGAAAGCTACTACTTTACAGATGAAGAATTTAATAAGGTACGCGGGAAGCTCAAAGGTGAAGTAACACGTGCGAAAGGACTCGGTGCCCTCTCTGTAGAGCAAGCACATAAATCAATGTTTACGACAGAATATCAACGCATGGATATTCTTGAACCAGATTCAAATAGTTTGATGATGTTAGAAGAATTAATGGGAAATGACGTAGAGCCGCGACGTGATTTTATATTTAATCATATAGATTTTTCGGAGATTAGAGAGTAAAATGTGTCTTTATTTTCTTTCTGTAATTGTAAAACAGCAGTTTGTAGAGTATTGCTTCCAGATGAGAGCTGTTTTTGGTATAGATATTTTAAATAGTTAATTGAAGAAGAGAAGTCTTAATTTGACTTCTCTTTAATTTTATGATATAATATTTATATAAAATGAAAGGTTGATATTATGACAATTGATGAAAAAATTTTGAAAATTGCTTTTAATATTGCAACACCAATTTATTTTTTTGAGCATCCATTTTCAAAAGAAATTTTTGAATTTAATAATTTGGATGATTGTTTTAATGAATTAATAAAGATGAATAAGGAAACAGGACTTAATACTCCTTTTGACATATACTTTAAGGAGGATAAATGAGTAATTTAAAACAAGTAATCGAGGAATCTTTTACTCAATATAGTGGTGCAGTTCTTCAGTCGCGCGCTCTTGTTGATGTACGAGATTGTCTTAAACCATCAGCACGACAGATCTTTTATTGTCTCTATACTGATAAATTCCTTCCTTCAAAGCCATTTAAAAAGACATTAAAAGCAATTGGTAGCGCCGCACGCATGTATATTCATGGTGATAGCTCTTGTGAAGGAGTTATTATGCGCGCTGGTCAACCTTTTGCTATGCGCTATCCGCTTATTGAAGTAGAAGGAAATGAAGGTAGCCTTATGTCAAGTGGAAGTTGGGCGGCGCCTCGTTATACTGCATCACGTCTTAGTGAATTTTCAGTTCGACTCTTTAATGATATTGATAAAAATACTATTAAAGAATGGCGAGATAACTATGACGATACAGAGCAATATCCATCTGTGCTTCCAACAAAAGGTTTTTATAATATTGTAAATGGTACTATGGGAATTGGTATTGGTGCAGCTAGTTCAATTCCACAATTTAATATAAAGGAGGTAAACCATGCATTAGAAGTTTTACTCCTTAATCCAGACGCTGAATTCGATGAAATCTACTGCGCTCCTGATTTTGCAACGGGCGCGATACTTCTCAATGAAAGAGAAGTCAAGGAAGCTCTCAAAACAGGTCAAGGATCAGCGTGTAAACTTAGATCTGTTGTCGAATGGGACAGTTCCGAGAGATGTTTTATTGTATCTCAAGTTCCTTACTCCGTCTATACTAACACGATATGCGGAGAGTTAGAAGAGATCCTAAATGATGAATTAAATAATCCAGGTATTGAACGTTTTAATGATCTTACTGGCGTTGATCCACTTATCAAGATTTATCTTACTAAAAAAGCCAATCCAGATCGAGTATTGAAGTATCTTTATAAAAATACATCACTTCAAAGCTATTTTGGGATTAATATGACAATGCTTGATGATGGCCGCTATCCAAAAGTATTCGGTTGGAAAGATGCACTTCAAGCACATATTGACCATGAGAAGATTGTATATAGGCGCGGTTTTGAATTTGATCTTGCGAAAATTGAGAAACGTATTCATATACTTGATGGACTTTTGATTTGTATTGCAAATATTGATGAGGTAGTAAAAGTAATTAAAACTTCTGCATCAACTGCGGCCGCCTCAAAAGAATTACAAAAACGTTTTCTTTTGGATGATGAGCAGGTAAAAGCTGTTCTCGATATGAAGCTTTCTCGTTTGGCAAATCTCGAAGTAAAAAAACTTGAAGATGAAAGAGAAAAACTCCAAGTTGAAGCTGCGCGCATCCATAAAATTCTTGAAAGTGAAGAACTCTTTAATCAAGAACTTATAAATGGTTGGCGTGAAATTACTCAAAAGTTCGGAGATGCCCGCCGCACTCAGATTCTTAATATTGAAAATGAATCTGACGAACCAACTGAAAAGAAACAACTTTCGCTTTCCTTTACCAATAAAGGCGCAGTATTTGTAACAGAAACTTCTTCTCTTTATTCTCAACGTCGTAATGGAATCGGAACAAAGCTAAAACTTGAAAAAAATGAGATTTTGGTAGATAATATAATTGGTGAAAACACAGAGACAATTCTGTTCTTTACCAATAAAGGAAATTACTACCATATGAAGATGGGAGAGTTTACTGTTGGAGAAAAGCAATACTTGGCAAATTATTTTTCTGTAGGAGATGATGAAACTCTTACAGCAGCAGTCGGAATTAATCCTAATAATGCCGCGAAAAACATTGTCTTTGTAACCAAGAATGGACTTATAAAGAAGAGTAAACTTAGCGAGTATAACATGAAACGTAATATCGGCGCGCTCGCTATAAAGCTTGATACTAACGATGAAATTGTTTCAATTCTTATTCTTGAAGATGAAAAGATTGGTATTATGTCAAAATGCGGCCAGTTTATCATGGTTGCAACTTCACCTATAAAATCTATTGGTCGTGTGACCCGAGGTATTATCGGTATGAAGTTGGCGGCAGGCGATGAAATTATGACCGCGCGTGCAATACCAAATAGCACAACACATTTATTTAGTATCTCTACAGATGGTTATGGAAAGTCAACACCAATCAGTGAATTTTCTGTAACTGGTACAAATACCAAAGGCGTTAAAATTCAAAAAGCAGAAAATATGTGTGATTTTATTCCAATCATTACACAATCAGATATACTTATTAACTCAAATACAACGCAAATCCGTATTAAAAACAGTGAAATTCCTATTCAATCACGTGGCACTATAGGTGTAAAACTCATTAAGTTAATTAATAATAATGTAATTGGAATTTCTTCGCTGTGAAAATTTGAAAAGTTCTGAAATTTATAGTATAATATATGCAGAAAGGTTGAGAGAGATAAAAACCTTTTGAAAACAAATAAAAAATATTTTTAAATTATAGGAGAAATTGAACTATGAAGCTTACTGAAAAGACTTTTGAAGCACTTGAATACCTGCAGGCACACGGCGGCCGCGCCACCACAGAAGAAATGCGTGTTGCTCTTAATTGCGAGAAGATCGCTTCCATCACTGGTCGTGTGAATTCCCTCGTGAAGAATGAGCTGGCCTATCGTGAGAAGGTTGCTGTTGAAGGCGAAGAGAAGCCTCTTACCTATGTTCAGCTGACTGACGCTGGTATTAATTTCGTTCAGGGAACTGACGAAGAGTAATTCAAAAGGGAGCATTAGCTCCCTTATCAGCCTAAATAAACTATAAACAAAAACTAGAAACAAAAACTGAGGTAAAATAAATGTTAAGACAAGCAGAAAATAAAGTAAGAATTGAAGGTATTTTGTCTGAAATCAACCTGAAGTATGGTTCTTTCGTTAAGAATGGTGCCACAGTTGATAATATTGGTGGTAATATCAAGGTTCTGGTTCATCAGACAATCAATGGTGAAGATGTTTCACTGGAAATTCCAGTGTATATGTTTGCAACTAAGTTTACAAACGCGGGCAAGCCCAATCCAGCATATGAATCTATTGAAAAGGTTATGACCGAATATGTTTCAATTGCATCTGGTGCTGGTGAAGCTGGTGCGGATAAGATTCGTATTACGAATGGTAATATTCGTATGAATGAGTATTACAATCAGCAGGGTCAGCTTGTATCTTTCCCAAGAGTTAACGCGTCTTTTGTTACAAAGGCAACTGGCGAATTTCGTCCAGAAGCGTCTTGGAGTCTTGAGTTTGCTGTATCTTCAATGGATTTTGTAACTGATGCAGATGGTGTTGAAGTTGAACCTAAGAAACTTCGTATTAAGGTAATTGTGCCGCAGTATGGTGGTAAGGTTGATACGATGGAATTCTACGCAACTAATCCTCGTGTTATTGATGCAATTACTTCTTATTGGGAGAATCAGAAAACATATAGTGCAAAAGGTAGACTGAACTTTACCAGCACGACTCGTGAAATTATTGAAGAATGCGATTTTGGTGAACCCGATGTTCGTATTCAGACAGTTAGTGTTAGCGAGCTGATTGTCACAAAGGGAACTCAGTCTGCGATGGAAGATGATATGGAGTTTAAGCCAGCAGATCTAGCGGCGGCACTTAAAGAGCATAAGGCTTATCTTGAGACGCTTAAGGATAAGACTTCTCAGAAGCCGCACAGTACTCCGGCACCTACAAGTTCAAATCAGGAATTTGATCTTGGCTTCTAAGGAGGTGCCTTATGCATCTTTGGGAAGTAGAAAAGAATGTAATCTCAAGAGATCTGAAGGGTAAGTATGTTCTACTTTACGGCAAACCTAAGAGCGGTAAAACTACCGCGGCTTGTTCATTTCCCGATGCAGTTCTCTTGGCGTTTGAAAAAGGATATAACGCAATTGGTAATGCATATCCTTTCGATATAAATAAGTGGTCTGATTTTAAAATGGCTCTGCGAGATCTTGAAGATGCTCGTGCAAAAGAACGTTTTAAAACAGTTATTATTGATACAGTTTCCATTTGTTGGGAATTGTGTGAAAAATTTGTTTGTCAGCAAAATGGTGTGCAAAAAATTAGTGACATCCCATGGGGCGCAGGCTATACCGCATGTAAGAAAGAATTTGAGACATCCATCCGAAGAATCACACAGCTTGGTTATGGAGTTGTATTAATCGCACATAGCGCATCTAGAGTAGAAAAAACTGCCGATGGTAGTGATATTGAAATCATTTCACCAGACTTGCCAAAGCGTGCAAGTGAAGTTTGTAATGGAATTGTTGATATTATTGGCTATATTGGTAATGAGTGGGTAAATGGAGAGAGAAAACGCTGGTTATATACTAGAGAAACACCTACTCTATTCGCGGGGAGTCGATTTAAATATATGCCAGATAAGATCCCTTTCGGATACGACGAACTGGTAAATGCAATTGCAGATGCTATTGAAATGGAAGAAAAGCGTGATGGCGCGACAGTGGTTGATACAGTTACAGCTAAGTCAGAGACACATCTCAATTTCAATGATGTACGCACTAAAGCACAAGAATTGTGGATGAAGCTGGTGGGAACTGGTGATACCGCAAATCCAGAAATGGCAAATACAATTTTAAAGAAAATAGAAATGACAATGGGCCGGCGCATGAAACTTAGCGAATTTACAGAAGATCAAGTGGACTTGTTGAACCTCGTTGTTATGGATATGGAAGAATTAGAGAAGACACAGGGATAACCTGTGTCTTTTAAATTTGACAAATTCGTAAATCTGTGGTATAATATATATAGAATAAAAATGGAAGGGTGATGAGATGCCCGAGTGCAGAATTTGTCATATGCCAATTGACAAAACCAAAGGAGAAAATGTTGATTGGATACAACCATCTAAAGGATGGTATTATCATAAAGAATGTTATTTAACATGGAAGGCGGCACCAGCAACAGATGAAGATTGGATTTTAATGATTTATGACTTCTTAGCGAGAGAATTAAAAGTTAAATATGATTATTTTTTGTGTGATGCACAAATAAAAAAATTTTGGAAAGATAATAAAATCAATCCAAAAGGGATCTTTTTTTCTCTGAAATATTTCTATGAAGTCAAACATAATCCTTGGGTTGGACACGGCGGCCTTGGTATAGTTCCATACGTTTTTACAGAAGCAAAAAACTATTGGATTGAGCAAGAGCGCAAGAAGCATGGATTCATGAAAGCTCTTGAAGAAGAAGAAAAAGAAAAAGTAGTTATTAAATTAACACGAAAAAGAGAATCAAAAGAAAAATATAATCTTGATGATATTGGAGGCATAGAGTGAGTGGTAGACAAAAATAGTATATTGCAATTATTTGGCTCACTCATGAAGCGGCCGCAATTTTTGAGTGAAACAGATAAGTATCAGCTAAGTCTTGATGATTTTTATTATAAGTTTGATAAATATATTTTTGCGGCAATCGAAAATTTATATCGCGGCGGCGCGAATAAAATTCAACCAATTGATGTAGAAAATTATTTACAATCAAATGGTGCCGCTTCAGTTATTTTCAAACAGAATAATGGAATTGAATATCTACAAGATGCGGAATATTTATCTGAAACACAAAATTTTGAGTTTTATTACAAGCGATTAAAGAAGATTAACTTACTAACAAAGCTTCAAAATGATGGTTTTGATATAAGTGAATTTTATATAGAAGATTTAACAAATCCAAAAGCACTTGAAGTAAATAAGAATTTCGAGAAGTTAGAAATAGATGAAATCCTTGATGCTTTAAAAAGAAAAGTATTGGGATTGGAAAATGAATTTACTCAAAATGAAGTAACTCGTACAGAAAGTGCTTTTACTGGAATTGAAGATATAATTGAAAGCGCGCAATTGCAAACAGATATTGGTGTACCAGTGCAAGGTGATATACTTAATGAAGTTATTTCTGGCGCGCGACGTGGGACGTTGATTATTAGAAGTGCGGCCAGTGGCACTGGTAAAACGCGGCAAGCTGTAGGTGATGCTTGCTTAATTGCTTACCCGTTTAGATATGAACCAAAACAAGATAAGTGGGTTCAAATTGGTAGTGGTTGTAAGACAATGTTTATCGCAACCGAGCAAACTATTCCAGAAATTCAGAAGATGATTTTATCATATTTAACCGGCTTTAATGAATCGAAATTTAGATATGGTAATTTTACTGAAAAAGAAAATAGAATTATTCGTCAAGCAGTTTGGATTATGGAACAATATAAAGATAACTTTTTTATTGTTCAGATGCCAGCGCCGCGCATTGATTTAGTAAAGAATTTAGTAAGAGAACAAGTATTATTACATGGAATTGAATATGTATTTTTTGACTATATCTTTATTTGTCCGAGTTTATTAGGAGAATTTAAAGGTGTTAGTTTAAGAAATGACGAAATTCTTTTGATGTTCTCAACCGCCTTGAAAGAATTAGCTGTTGAATTGAATATATGTATGTTTACTTCAACACAAGTTAATGCAAATGCAGATTCTAATCAGAATATAAGAAATGAAAGCTCTATCGCTGGATCACGTGCTGTTATTAATAAAGCAGATATTGGTATGGTTATGGCGCGGCCCAGTAAAGAAGAAATTGATTTTTTTGCTAGTACCGGTGAACCTATTCCAACAATTGTAACTGATATATATAAAGTACGAAGTGGTGAATGGACTCAAGTTAGAATTTGGAGTATTGTAGATTTAGGCAATCTACGTAAAGAAGATTTATATATGACGGATTCACGACTTGAAAAAATTGAAGGATATACAAGACATTTCTTTGAAATGGAATGGGAAGATAATAACTTTAATGAAATTCTTGAGAAAGTGAATGAGATTAAATGATAGATTATCAAGAATTAATTGAACAGCTTGATGATAATAAAGTTAAAGTGATGTTAGATAGACTTAATATTCCTTACGAAGATCGCGGTGATTATTTATTAATGCCAACTGTTTGCCATAATGAAGATATAGAATCTGCATCATAGAAGCTTTATTATTATAAAAATACTCATATATTTTATTGTTATACAGAGTGCGGCGGACAGAGTATATTTTCTTTTCTTAAACATTTTTATGAAACAAGAAATATTGCGTATGATTGGTTTAATGATATATATGAAGTTATACGCGGTTGTTCTTTTTTTAGTGAAGATGATTATAATCCACACGCATATAAAGCAATTCGAGAAGATTATGATTTAAAGAAAGAACGAAGAGAATTACCAAACTATCCCGAAGGTGTGCTGGATTCTTTTATTAAATATTATCCAATAGAATGGCTTAATGATGGAATTACTAAAGAAGCGATGGATAAATTTAATATAAGATTTTCACCATCACAGAACAAAATAATTATACCTCATTATGATGTGAGCGGCCGACTCGTTGGAATACGCGGTCGCGCGCTTAATAAAGAAGATATTGAAAAATGGGGTAAGTATATGCCAGTTCAAATAGAAGGAAAATGGTATAGTCATCCATTAAGTCTTAATTTATATGGGCTTAACATGACAAAAGAAAATATAAAAGCAACTGGTATCGCATATTTATTTGAAGCTGAAAAAAGCGTTCTTCAAATGGATTCTTTTTCAGTTCTTAATTGTGCAGCCGCGGTGTGCGGATCAAAATTAAATAAGTATGCACTTGATATATTAGTACGAACTTGCCATCCACAAGAAATTGTGGTATGCTTTGATAAAGAAGAAGTTTCTAAAAATAAAGAAACTTATTTTGATAAACTATATAATATGTGTTTAAAATATAAAAATTATGCTAACTTTAGTTTTATATATGACAAAGAAAATTTATTAGACTTGAAAGATTCACCAAGTGATAAAGGTGAAGAAGTGTTTCTGAAGCTTCTTCGGGCACGGGTTCGAGTCTGAAAGGAGCAACATGAAAGTAAATCTTGTAAATGAAAACTATACAGAAAACTATCTTGATAATCTGTTAAAAGCGCGCGGTGTAACAGACATAGATAAGTATAAGAATCCAAGTTCTATTTGTTTAAATGATCCATCACTTTTGGATAATATAGATACTGGTGCAATTTGGTTTAATGAAATTGTAAAAGAGCGAGAATCAAAGATTTTGCTAATAGTAGACTGTGATGTTGATGGTTTTACTTCAAGCGCCATCATGTATCAATATATTAGAGCAATAAATCCAAATCAAGACATCACTTATATGCTTCATGAACATAAAGAACATGGATTAGAAGATCACATTAAACACATTCTTGAAAGCGATGTAAATTATGATTTAGTAATTCTACCAGATAGTTCAAGTAATGACTATGAATACCATGAACTTTTAAAAGAGCAAGGGACTCGTTGTTTGATATTAGACCATCATGAAATTGATGATGACCAACCCATTAGTGATAATGCATGTATTATTAATAACCAACTTTCACCACGATATCCAAATAAAGATTTAACTGGTGCCGGTGTAGCTTGGTAGTTTTGTCGTTATCATGAAGCCGCAAGTAATCCATCTCTTCCCATTTCGTCTAAATTTATTGACTTGGCCGCGCTTGGTGTATGTGGAGATATGGGATCTGTTCTTGATCTGGAGAATAGATATATTATGTTAAATGGTTTTAAGAATATTAATAACTATTTCTTTGAGTGTGCTATTGAGAAACAAGCCTATTCTATGAATAATGAAGTTACACCAATTAGTGTTGCTTTTTATATTGTCCCAATGATGAATGCGATGATTCGTATGGGTACTATGGAAGAAAAAGAAAGACTTTTTCTTGGATTGGTTGATGGACATAGAAAAGTTCCTTGTAATAAGCGTGGAGCTAAAGGAACTATGGAAGAAGTTGCTATTGAATCATTACGTGAATGTGTTAATGCGAAAGCTAAACAGAATAGAGTAACTGATTAGATGGTTGCTGAATTAGAGCAAAAGATTTTTAAATATGATCTACTTGAGAATAAAATTCTTTTTGTTCGACTTGATGAAGATGATGACTATCCACAAGAAGTTACTGGTTTAGCTGCCATGAAGCTCGCCGCAAAGTATAAGCGTCCAACGATACTCGCACGAAAAAATGATGAAGGATATGATCGTGGTTCTATTCGTAATGTAAGTGATTGTGAATTAACAGATTTAAAAAAGTTCTTAACAGAGAGTGGATATTTTGAATGGGTACAAGGTCACGCGAACGCGGCCGGCGCGTCAATTCTTGATAATAATTTACATTCTTTCCATCAATACGCGAATGAAGCATTAAAAGATATTAATTTTAATGAAGGCATGTATGATGTAAACTTTATTAGAGATTGGTATAGTGAAGATCTTAGTGATCTTATTTATGACTTAGCAAGTAATACTTCAATTTGGGGCCAAAATAATTCAGAACCATTAATCTTTGTGCCAAATATTTATCTGGATAAAACAGATTATAAGGTAATTGGCACTAATAAAGATACGGTTCGTTTTGAAAAGAATGGGGTTATTTTTATTAAGTTCCATGCTAATAATTTAATTGAACAATTAAATAATTGTAATGAAATTAAAATTAGTATTGTAGGTAAACCAAATATTAATGAATGGATGGGTAATAGAAGTCCGTAGATTATGATTGAAGACTACGAAGTTGTGGACGATCTTTTGGAGTTTTAATATGGAATTAAAATATTTTGATTATTTAGACTGGTACTGTAGTGAAACTAAAAGTCCAATTTATGGATGGATGTATGGTACACATATAAAAGATAAAGATGTAGAAGATGATATATGTAAAATTAATAATTGGGAACTAAAACTTACAAAAGATAGAACAGGATTTATATATATTTGGGGATGGCCTGGGCCAGATTATAATTTATATAAGTTAGATGATTATGGTAAAACTTGGGCTTTTTCAAAAGAAGAATTAATTGAAAGTATAAAATGATTTTTATAATTTGGATTTTAATAAATATACATTGGTTAACAAATATTCATTAAGGAAAGTTATTTAACTTTCCTTTTATTTAAAAGGAGATAAAATGGTATATCAAGGAAGTAAGAGTAAATATGTTGGAGATATTGTACCAATTCTCCAACGAATAATTGACAAAGAAAAAATAGAGTGCTATCTTGAGCCATTTGTGGGGGGCGCAAACGTCATAGATAAAATTGATTGTAAGCGTAAAATAGGTTTAGATAAATGTTATTCACTTATTAAACTTCATCAGCATGGATAGATGGCGCCAGAAGAAATACCAGCACATGGTAATCCTGAATGGTGGTATGAAGCGAAAGATATTTATCGTCGTCATCTCGGCGCGCCCTCTATGGAAGAAGAGATGGAAGGCTGGCGCATTGGCGCTATTTAGTTCTTTGGTAGCTTTAATCGTGGCGGTTTTAGTCGTGGTTATGCTAAAGATACTGAAAAGAAAGATTACTATTATGACGCTTATAAAAATTTTATGGAACAAATTAAAAGTCCCAAATATAAAGATATTGAATTTGAATGGTGTGATTATATTAATTTAAAATGGCCAGAAGAAATTAAAACTTTAATTTATTGTGATCCTCCATATCAAGGAACAAAACCTTATGGGTATAAATTTGAAACTGATTTTGATTATGATAGATACTGGAATTGGGTTCGTGAAATGAGTAAACATCATATTGTTATTTGTAGTGAACAAACTTTCCCAGAAGATTTTGAAATTATTTGGCAAAAAGAAGTTCGACGAACAATGGATAAAACTAATAATTTTAAAGCAGTAGAACGCCTTGGACGATATAAACTTGAAAATTAAAGAATTTATATATTTAAATTATAACTTTTATATTTATCACTTTACTATATTTAAGTATCATTTATTTTACTTATATATAGAATAAAGTGATGAGGTGATTTTATGTTAATATATAAGGCAACTAGTAAAACTAGTGGAAAATGTTATATTGGATAGACGACTACGACTTTGAAAGAACGTATTGACCACCATAAAAGGGCCTATAATATTAAAGATTACCATTTTTATTATGCAATTCGTAAATATGGTTGGGATGATTTTGAATGGGAAGTAATAGAAGATAATATTAATGATGTTAATAAACTAAATGAAAGAGAAAAATATTGGATTAAATACTATGATTCATATGAAAATGGATATAATTCTACTCGCGGCGGTGATGGAGTTTATAGAAGAGATGATGAATTAATTCTAAAGTTATTCATTGAAGGAAAAACAACAAAAGAAATTATAGAATTAACTGGATATAGCCGAAGTACTATATATAAAAGTTTTAATATAAATAATATTTCAGAAGAAAATAATAAAAGAAATAATGAACAAACAAAACTAAGATGTTCTATGCCAGTATTGCAATATGACTTAGAAGGCAATTTTATTAAAGAATGGCCATCTGCTTCTGCTTGCTCCCAAATAGGACAATAGTCAGCTATTAGCAATGTTTGTAGACAAGAACAAGTTACAGCATATGGTTATTTGTGGAAATATAAAAATGACGACAAACCAATTTCTGAGTGGGTGGAACGAGCTAATAATAAACAATCAGCAGGGCGACCAAAAAGAAAAGTAAAACAAATAAATGATATTGGAGAAATTATTAATATTTATGAATCTGCCGCGGAAGCAGCAAAATCATTAAATCTCAAAGATAAATCTAATATATGTGCAGCAGCGCGTAATCATAAAAAAGCATATGGATATTATTGGGAATATCTAAATTGACATTTTATAAATTTTATGATATAATTATAATAGAAAATGAAAAGAGGTAGATAAATGGAAAAACTTAAATACCCTGGTTCTCTTCATGGACATACGCAATATAGCAATATCCGCCTCAGAGATTCGATTATAAAAGAAAATGAAGCCCTGGCTTATGCACAAGAGCTGGGGCATACTGTTATTGGTTTTACTGAACATGAATTTACTGGTGGTTGGCTAAAAGCTTTTAAACTTCAAAAGAAATATCCAGATATTAAAATAGTTCTTGGTAATGAAATTTATCTTTGTCGAAATGGATTAAATGCCCAAAACTATAATAAAGAAATTGATAGATATTATCATTTCTGCTTATACGCTAAAGATGATTTAGGATTAAAGCAAATCAGAGAAATTTCAACTCGTGCATGGATGCGTAGTTATATGGCGCGCGGTATGCGGCGAGTCCCGACATATTATAATGATTTGTTTGAAATTATTGGGAAGAATCCAGGCCACGTAATTGGTTCAACAGCTTGTCTCGGCGGCGCGCTTCCAACACAGATTCTTAGATCAAAAACAAATCCAAGTTTAATTCCGAAGATTGATATTTGGATTAAACAGATGGATAAACTTTTTGGTCATGGTAATTTTTATTTGGAGATGCAACCATCAAAGAATAAAGATCAAATAGATGTAAATCAGCAACTTTATGAATATGCGCAGTTTTTTAATTTGCCTTTTATTATTACAACTGATAGCCATTATCTGAAAAAAGAAGATAGAGTTGTTCATAAAGCGTATCTTAATGCACAGAATGGTGATCGCGAAGTTGATGATTTTTATGCAACAACTTATATGATGGGAACAGAAGAATTAGAATCATATTTTAAATATTTTAGTTCCGATGTTCTTCAAATGGCATATGAAAATATTTTAAAGATTAGAGATAGTATTGAAGATTATAGTTTACTGCGGCCGCTCAAAATTCCGAATTTAAAGTGGAAACCAATTGAAAAAGAACCAGATGCTTGGGGATATGAAGAAATGTTTACAAAAATCCCCATGCTTGAAACATTTGCGGAATCTGAGTATGAATCTGATAGATATTTGGTAAAAGCAATAGTACATGGTATTGATATACATTCAGATCTTCAAAATAAAGAAGCATATGATGAAATTAATGCATGTCTTGAAGATACATGGGTGTCATCAAATGTAAATAAAGCACGATGGAGCGCATATTATTTAAATCTTCAAAATATAATTGATATTTGTTGGGAGGCTGGTAGTCTTGTTGGACCTGGACGTGGCTCAGGTGTTGGTTTCATACTTTTGTATTGCTTGGATATTACTCAGATCAATCCGCTCAGAGAGACGACCAAATGTTTCCGTTGGAGATTTCTTAATCCTGATCGTGTATCTGTCCTTGACGTTGATTTCGACATTGAAGGCGGACGGCGTGCTCAAGTTTTAAATGCATTTCGTAAATATTATGGAGAAGATAGAGTTGCTAATGTTGCAACTTTTCGTACAGAGAAATCTAAATCTGCAATTCTTACAGCCGCGCGCGGTTTAGGTATTGATGTAGATATAGCTCAATATATCGCAAGTTTAATTCCAGCAGATCGTGGCATGTTAAGAACATTAAGTCAGTGTTATAATGGTGATACTGAAAATGACTTTAATCCGATAAAGCAATTCATTATTGAAATGAATAATTATCCAGAACTTTGGAATGTGGCGCAGAAAATTGAAGGATTAATCTGTGGTTCTGGTATTCATGCAGGTGGTGTCATTTTTGTTGATGAGCCTTTTACAAATTCAACTGCATTAATGCGGGCGCCAGATGGAACGATTTGTACTCAGTTTGAGCTTCATGATTGTGAAGATGTAAGCCTTATTAAATATGATGCGTTGTCAGTTGAAGCTATGGATAAGATTCATAATTGTATTGATCTTTTATGTGATGCTGGATTAATTGAGCGAGAACGCACATTGAAAGAAACTTATGAAAATGTAATTGGTATTTATAAAATTGAAAGAGATAATCCAAAGATGTGGGAAATGGTTTGGAATCATGAAATTACGTCTTTGTTTCAAATGGAAAAACAGTCTGGCATTAATGGAATTGCAACCTTAAAACCAACTTCAGTTGATGATCTTGCAATTCTTAATTCCACAATTCGTCTTATGGCTCAAGAAAAAGGCGGAGAGATGCCTACAGAAAAACTTGCACGATTTAAAGCAAATCCAAATGAATGGGAAAAAGAAATGGAACGATATGGACTTGGAGAAGAAGAAAGAAAAATTCTTGAACCAGTTCTTGGTATGTCATATGGTCTTTGTATTGCACAAGAACAATTCATGGAATTAGTTCAGCTTCCAGAATTGGGCGGTTTTAGTCTGACATGGGCAGATAAACTTCGTAAGTCAATTGCAAAAAAGAATCCAAAAGATTATGATGCACTTACAAAAGAATTTTTTGAAATCACCAAAGAAAAAGGAATTAATCAAAAGTTCACAAATTATGTTTGGAATGTTTTGATTGCAATGAGTCGTGGATATGGATTTAATCAAAGCCATACGCTTGCGTATAGTTTGATCGCTCTTCAAGAAATGAATCTTGCATATCATTATCCAATTATTTTCTGGAATTGTGCGTGTCTTATTAATGATGCGGGCGGTGATGAAAAAGAAGAGATTGATGAAGATAATGAAGTAGTAGAAGAAACCTATTCTTGTGATATAGAAGAATTTGGTAATGACGAAGAAGAAGATGATGAAGATGACGATGAAGAAGTAACAGTTGATAAAAAGAAAAAGAAAACTTCAGCCACAAACTATGGAAAAATTGCGACAGCGATTGGAAAAATGCGTATGAGTGGAATCATCGTCCAGCCGCCAGATATTAATAAATCTACATATACTTTTTCTCCAGATATGGAAGCAAATGTAATTCGTTATGGTATAAGTGGGATTACACGAGTTGGAGAAGAATTAGTTAAAACAATTATCGCAAATCGTCCGTATAAATCCATTGAAGACTTTTTGGCAAAAGTAAAAGTTAATAAAGTGCAAATGATTAATTTAATCAAATCTGGAGCTTTTGATGGTTTTGGAGATCGAGTTGAATTAATGCACAAATATGTCGATATGATTAGTGATACCAAAAAGCGTATTACTCTTCAAAATACGAAAATGTTAATTGATTTTGGTTTAATTCCAGATGAATATGATCTTCAACGTCGAGTATTTAATTTTAATAAATATATAAAGAAAATGAAATTAAGTGAGCCTTGGTATGGATTAGATGCGCCGGCCTATAAATTTCTTGAAACTTATTTTGACGTTGATGATTGTGTACCAGATCAATTTACAGAAAGTGGTTTCAGAATTAAACAAGACGTATGGGATAAAATTTATAAGAAACAAATGGATATTATTAGACCATATGTTAAAGAACATAACCAAGAATTATTGGAAGCAGTTAATAATAGATTGACTGCGGATGTATGGAATAAATATTGTTTAGGTAATTTGAGTAAGTGGGAAATGGATTCAGTTTCATTCTATTCACATCCACATGAATTGGCTAATGTTGATTTAGATCTTTATATGATTGATAACTTTTTTGATTTAAGTGAACAAGCAGAAGTAGAAAGAGTTATTCCAATTAAAGGTAAACAAGTCCCAATTTTTAGATTACATCGAATTGCTGGAACAGTTTTGGATAGAGATAAAGCAAAGAAAACAGTATCACTATTAACTCCAGATGGAGTTGTATCAGTAAAAGTTTATGGAGCTTTTGAAGCTTATGATAAACAGATCTCAATGAAAGGTCCAGATGGTAAAAAGCACGTAATTGAAAAATCAATTTTCACACGTGGTAATAAAATTATTGTAACTGGAATTCGTCAAGAAGAAAGTTTTATTGCGAAAGTATACAAAGCAACTCCATGGCATAGAATTGAGCAGATTACTGATATTAATGGTGATAGATTGGTAATTAAAACAGAAAGGGCAGAAGAAGTCTCATGAGTACAATATTAATATATGATTGGGATTTCTTCCATTATCCCCAAGTCATGCCTAATTTAGAGTGTGCCAAATATGCCGCTTGGCGCAAATAGAAAAAAGATATAGTAGTATTTAATGATAATTTAAATCCATCTATGTATAGCAAAACTTTTTTTAGAAAAGAATATGATGATGGAATTTATGATGATATTATTTTAAATCCAACTGTCGATTACGGCGGTCGCGCCTTCTCGTAGATATATAAACAATTTGATCCAGAAATGGAACATATATATCCAGACTTTGAGATATACCGAAAATATAAAGAGTTATATGGTACTAAAAAACGATAGAGAGAAGAAATTAGAACTATTCTATATGCTACTCATGCACGGCTTTCGTTAGATGGAAAAACATTAGAAGATTTTCCATATAATCGACTTTAGCCACGTCATCCATCTGTAATTTTACACGATTATGATTTGGCTTCTATACCAAATGCTTTTGAATTATTAGAAGATGTAAGTAGACAGCGGCCGAGTGGTTTGCCATATAGAATTGGAAATAAATATCCAATTAATATATATACATTTGATGAACTCATGAAATGGCTTAAATTGCCGCCAATGGGTACATGTTTTTATCTACAGTATAATGGATTATTTACAACCGATGAGTTGGCCGCCCTATGCGAAAAACCTATTCTTGGACTTCGTCAAATGATTTATAACTTTGCATTTGGATGCTCCGACGAAGATGATTTTATAGATCATCGTCTATCAGAATTTTATAAGCAATTATTATTTTTACGGAGTCATGATACAAAGATTTTACTTAATATAGACAACGAATTATTTAAAACGAGAGAATTAATTATTCTTATAAAGTTATTCGGTTGTTATTATGGACGATCTTATTGTGAATTTGTTCGTCCACATCGAGAAACACTTTATGAATGGTGTGCTTGGAAACGTAGAGCATATATTGAAACATTACCATGGAATCATATTTCTATAACTCAGCAAGAAATGCGCGAAAGTTTCCAATATATACGACAGCGTAATTACGATGTATTTGATATGTTTTATAGTACACCAAATGTAATAATATAGGGAGGAAAATTAGTTAATGAGTGGCATCGAAATTAGAAAGAAAATTGATGAAAATAATGAAAAGATTCGTAAAGCACTTGATAAATTTGTGCTTACAGATGAAATTCAACTTCTCATGAAAGTTAATGATGAATTACGTTCAAAATGTCAACATCATTTTGTAGATGGAACTTGTGAATATTGTGATTCCTTTGAGGACCAAGTATATGATTAAACTCTATAGTACCAATTGTCCTAAATGCCGCGCGCTTGAGATGAAATTAAAACGTGCGGGAATACAATATGAAGTCTGTAATGACTTAGTAGAAATGACAAGGAGAGACTTTGCTTCTGCACCCATGCTCGAAACAGATGATGGGTTGTTTGATTTTTCAGAAGCAATTAAATGGGTGAACGCGCATGAACATTAATATACGAACAAAGAAAAATTTTCAGACTTAGTTTAATAAAATGGCCGAGACATACGGTGAAGAATTTTTAAAATTGCAAGGTCTTGATGATGAAAAATTAAGTCTTACTGATTTTATTGAAGGTTTTATTGATTCTGACAACGTTGCAAATGCATCTGTTGACGCAAATGCCAATATTGCACAAAAAGACATTGTAACTCTCTTATCAGAAATGTCTAAACCACATCAAAAACTTTTGGCTTTTAATAAACTTTATTATGAATTAAATAAAAAATATGGCTTTAAAACTGCTAACGAAGCTATGGAAGCCATGTGGAATTATGCACTTTATATGCATGATTTTAATACTTCTACTTTTTATCATTATTGTTTTGCTTATGATATTAAAGACATAGTTGAACGCGGCTTATTCTTTATTGAAAACTATAATGCAAAACCGGCCAAACACTTAGATAGTTTTATTCAAATCCTTATGGAAGGAATCGCTTGGCTGTCACGTAGGCAGAGTGGGGCTGTTGGCCTCCCCAACCTCATTCCTTATCTCTATTATTTCTGGAGTCGGGATGTGAAGGCTGGATATTATACCAAAGATCCAGAAACTTATAAGCATCAACAGCTTCAAGCATTAATTTATCGCCTTAATCAACCTTGGGTTCGTACAGATCAAGCTGCTTTTACTAATGTAAGCGTTTTTGACCATCCATACTTTGAAGCAATCTTTGGTGGTTCTATATTCCCAGATGGCGAGTTGATGATTGACGAAGAAGAAAAAATTATTCAATTCCAGAAAGATTTTATTAATGTAGTTAATGAAATTAGAGAAGAAAATATTTTTACATTCCCAGTTTTAACCGCTTCTCTTCTTTACCAAAATGGGAAATTCGTTGATGAAGATTTCGCGCGCTGGGCTTGTGAAGCATCTCGTAAGTGGAATCTTTTCAATTTCTTTACGGATAGTACTGTTAATAGTCTTAGTAATTGCTGTCGTTTGAAGTCAGATGTAACTGATCTATATTTTAATTCTATTGGCGGCTCTGCACTTAAAGTTGGTTCTGTTAAGGTTTGCACTTTAAATATTGCACGTCTTGCCTATCAAGCAACAGCGCAATATTTACCCGCAAATAAAGATATTACTCCAACTAATAAAGAAATTACTAATGCAGAACAAGACTTTTTAGTGCGGCTTCGTAATCTTACTGAACTCAACTTAAAGATTCTTGATGTCCAGCGAGATATTATCCGTAGAAACGTAGAGAAAAATCTTCTCCCAAGCTTTTCTTCTGGATTAGTTGATTTCGAACATCTTTATTCTACCGTTGGTATTAATGGTATCTATGAAGCAATCAAAACATTTGGGTACATCAAAGTTGATGAATTTGGCAATACTTCATATACAGAAGAAGCTTATTCATTAGGCCGCCGTATCTTTAACGTGATTAAAACTTGTATTGATAATTTTTCTCTTGATAAAGACTATAAGTTCAATATCGAACAAGTTCCAGCAGAGCAAGCTGCTGCAAAGATGCAAGCCGCTGATAAATTCTTATATCCCGACAAGGTTGTAGAAGATCTGCCCCTTTATGGAAATCAATGGATTCCACTTGGAATTAAAGCAACCATTCTTGAGCGTACTAAAATTTGCGCGGCATTCGACTCATATTGTAATGGCGGATCAATTGAACATATTAATGTTGATAAGCCATTCTCTACTTTTGAACAGGCTTGGGAAATGTTAAACTGGGTTGCAGCGCAAGGAGTCACTTATTTTGCTTTTAATGGTAAAGTTGCCCAATGTAAAAACTATCATAGTTTCTACGGAAAAATTTGCCCCGTTTGCGGTGAGCCAGTTGAAACTGAGTATACAAGAATTGTTGGTTTTTATACTCCAACTAAAACTTATTCAAAAGAACGCAAGGCTGAATTTAAACTTCGTGAGTGGTTGCCGCTTGATGAAGAAGGAGCTTCGGCATGAAAGAATATTTATTATGGTTAATTACTGGGGTAGAAGATGGATGGTTAAAAGTTGACTAGAAAATTTGGCGACAATATTTAATAGCGAAGGAGATTATTAATGAAACTGAGAGGATTAAATGAATACGATATTTGCAATTTTAGGCTTGCTTCTATGTTTCTTATATTTCCTACCTGTTCCTTTAAGTGTGATAGAGAATGCGGAAAACCTATATGCCAAAATTCAAGCTTGGTTCAAGAACCAGAAATAGAAATTGAAACGAGAGAATTAATATATCGTTATATTAAAAATCCAATAACTCATGCTGTAGTATGCGGCGGCCTCGAACCAATGGATAGTTGGGATGATCTTTGGAGTTTTTGTTGCCAATTTCGTGGTTTTTCACATGATCCTATTGTAATTTATACTGGGTACACTGAAGAAGAAATTCCAGATAAAATAAAAGCACTTAGTCAACTTCATAATATCATTGTAAAATTTGGACGATTTATACCAGATTCTCCACATATATTTGATACGGTTTTAGGAGTAGAACTTGCTTCTAGTAACCAGTATGCAAAATTTATAGACAGTGGTGAAGAATTTGAATATTCAACAAAGGCTGGTGGAAAGGATTCGTATGAATAATGAATCATTAGCAGATGGATACATCAAAATACCTAATCCTGATTTTATAAAACGAAAGAAAATTGAAGAAGATATAAGATTAAATGATGGGTATTGTCTTTCTAAACCAAAAGAAGAAGGTAATAAATGCATCTGTAAAGAATTTGAAGAACAAAAATGTACTGGACCTTGCAAGTGTGGACTTTATTATAAAGTATTAAAAGCTCCGAAAGTATGTCTTTGTGGTAGTACACGCTTTAAAGACAAGTTTTTTGAAGTAGCAAAAGATTTTACTTTAAGAGGATGTATTGTTACAATGCCAATGGTATTTGTACATAGTGGTGATGAAGAAATAAATGAAGTTCAAAAAGAATACCTTGATGAAGTTCATAAAGCAAAAATTGCAGATGCAGATTTAGTTTATATTATAAATTGCGATGGATACGTAGGTAACTCTACTAGAAACGAAATTAATTGGGCAATAAAGCTTGGAAAGAAAATAGAATATTTAGAATCGTAAATTTGACTTTCTCTTCCATTTATGGTATAATATATATGTAAATGGAAGAGAATTGTTATAGGTGATAGTTATGGCTTGTGGAATTTATATTATTCAAAATTTATTAAATGGAAAAGTATATATTGGGCAAGCAGTAGATATTAATAATAGATTTTATGACCATAAACATGGCTATGGTATAGAACACAATTCTGCAATTGATATGGCTATATAGAAGTATGGCGAAGAAAACTTTAGATTTGACATACTTAAAGAATGCAAACGAGAAGAACTAAATCACTACGAAGTATATTATGCTGAGTTATATAATTCTTATGCTCCAAATGGCTATAATATTAACAAATGTGGCGAAGCTTTTCATAATCCCAAAAATGATAAGTAGATTTCATGTTATGATATTAATACTGGAGTGTTAATTAAAACTTTTTTATCTACTCATGAAGCAGATAGACAAGGATATAATAGGCAAGCCATTACTTGTGTTGCCAATCAAAAAATATATAATAAAACTGCTTATGATATGTATTGGGCCTGGGGACAAGAACAGAATATACTAATTAATAAACCAAAAGCAGGGAAAAATGGTGGAAAACAAGTATATCAATATGAACCTAAAAGTGGAGCTTTTATTAAGTCTTTTAATTCTGTCGCTGATGCTGAACGTGCATTAAATAAGCCTGGTGGAAATAAAAATATATCTTCTGTATGTCTAGGTAAACGAAAAACAGCATACGGTTATATTTGGTCTTATCAATTATATAACAATATAAAAATAGGAGTTTAAAATGAAAATTTATTTAGCTGGTTCTATTTTCTATTATGGTGATTATTTAAGAAATACAGAATGGGCAAAGAAAATTAGAGAAGCTTTTCCAGAAGTTGATCTTTATTCACCTATTGAGAATACAGACATTAATGGAGTTGAAGGAAAGAAAAAATTTGCTGGAAGTAAAGAAATTGCAAGAGCAGATAATGAACGACTTGATAAAACAGATATTTTAATCACTTGCTTAGATAATGATGTTATTCCAGCAGGGACTTGTGCCGAAATTGGAAAATTTCATGAAAAAATTGCCCGTGGTGACGACAAATTCATTGTAGGAATTTGTACCGATAATCGCCAGTGCCACTTAACTCATAGTGAAGCAAAAGATAATGGCGGCGCGGCAAGTCTTGGTGAACAGCAATATAGTTATCAGAATCTTTACGTAACAGGTCTTATTAAAGAATATGGCGTACTTGTATCGAATATTGAAGATGCAATTAAAGAAATTCAAAAATGGCTTGATCCAAGACCTAGTATAGAAGAAATTGAAAGATTCTGGAGGGAAAGTGAATGATTTATAATGTAGAAGATAAACCGCCAATTGGTAAATTACTTTTGTTTGCTCTTTAGATAATGCTTAGTTGCTTTACGGCAACAGCATTGATTGGCCAAGTATGCGGCGTACCGCTCTCTGGAGCTTTTCTTGGTGCTGGATTGGCGACAATTGTATATATGATATGTACAAAAGGAAAATCTCCAATGTTTATTAGTAATAGTGGTGCATTTGTCGCACCAGTTCTCGCGGCATTAGCGGCTGGTGGATATACCGCAGTAGCTATTGGCGGTGCTGTAGCGTGTATTGTATATACAATTTTTGGGCTAATCTTTTATAAGATTGATGTAAACTATTTATATAAGTTTATGCCAAAAGTGTTGATTGGATCAGTTACAATTGTAATTGGTATTAACTTGATGGGATTTATTCCAGGATATATTGGCGACACTGGTAATTTAGGTCTTGGAATTGCATTAATTACTGTATTAGCAATTGCTCTTTCGAGCCACTACTTCAAAGGCGCGCTGTCAATGTTCCCATTTTTGATTGGTACTTTAATTGGATATATAGTTGCAATTCCTTTTGGTCTTGTTGATTTTTCAAAGTTTGAAGGAATACATTTATTTACATTGCCAACAATCGCTTTTATGCATTGGGAGCACGTTGAGTTTAATGCAATGATTCCAATTATAGTAATGTATATTGCTTTTACTGTTAGCGCTATTTGTGAATGCCTTAGTGATCATGCTGCACTTGGAAATATTGTAGGTCGAGATTTGTATAAAGAGCCAGGGCTTGGACGCATTTTCGTCGGAGAAGGCGCCGCAAATCTGGCAACCAGTTGCTTTGGTGGTCTTGGAGCTTGCAGTTATGGTGAATCAGTTGGCACTATTGGATTTAGTAAATGTGGAGCGACAATTGTAACATTCACCGCGGCACTAATGATGATGGCACTTGGTTTTCTTGAACCAATTCAAGCCTTTATTGCTTCTATTCCAAGTTGTGTTATTGGCGGTGGTACTGCTTGTGTACTGTATGGTTTTATTAGTTCAAGTGGTATTAAGTTACTAAAAGATGTTGATTTAAATGTACAGAAGAATTTGATAATTTGCTCTGTTGTATTATCACTTGGAATTAGCGGTGTAGTGTTTAATAGTGGAGACTTTTCACTAAGTGGTACTGCTCTGGCGTTGATCGCTGGTGTTATCCTTAATTTAATACTGAGGGATGAATAATGAAAAAGATTTTTAGTTTAGTTATATGTTTAATACTTTTATGTAGTATTGGAATTTCAGCATCAGCCATTAATATTGATGCTATTTAGCCAGATACAAACGTAATATATGTTGGTATTACTAGTTGTGACGTTCCAGTTGAAGGATTACACACACACTATGGTGATGGCTCAACACTTGTTGTAATTCCCGGAGAAAAATTAGAAGGCATATATAGAAATCCAATTACTGGGCGGCCAGTTGAAACCACTACACAAGAAACGACTGAATAGACGCAAGATGAACCGGCCGTAGAATTACCAAATGAAGATCAATCAATTGAATATAATATTGACTATGAACAATTAATTAAAGACATTTTTGAACTGGTTAATCAAGAACGAGAAAAGAATAATATTCCAGCTCTTATATATAATAAAGAAATCCAAGACGCTGCGGATTTACGTGCCAAAGAAGCTTCCGAATCTTTCTCACATACGCGGCCAGATGGTAGTTCTTGTCATGATGTTATTAAATTAGAATACTATGCAACTGGTGAAAATTTATTAATGGCTAATAAAGAAATTGCTACTGCTGAAAACATGATGAAAACTTGGATGAATTCTGAAGGCCATCGTGCAAATATCTTGTTAAAAGATTTTACTGAAATGGCAATAGGAATTTATGAAAAAGACAATATAGTCTATGCTACACAAATATTTTTGGGGTGAGATATGAAACCATTTGTAATTTATGCAGAGAAAAATTCAGTAAATGTTACAATGACTAAGGCTGAATTTGAAAAATATATAAAAGAAGCTTATGAAGGTGGTTATAAAGATGGATACCAAGTTGGTAAGGCTTCTATAAAATGGGACTGGCCAACAACTATAACTACAAAAGATTATCCATCTAATATTCCAGTTTATTATGGTACTGGTACACCTACACCACCAGATCTAACTCAAGTAACTTGTGAAGCACATAATGCAGTTGAGTAAAAGGAGTAAAAATGAGACAACTTAAGGTTACAGAAGAATTTCGAGTAGAAAGCGAAGAAGAAGCAAAGGCCGCGGTGGAAAGATATCAAAAAGAAGGCTTAGAAAAAGGATTTTCAATAATTAAATGGTCAGCAGATTATAAAACAAAAAAATCTAAAGGCGAAATTATTGATTCTGGTTACTTACTTAAAATTACTCGTTAGTTATCTGATTTTTGGGATGAGTAACCGGAAAGGTGAAATTATCGTTTTAAAATTTTACTTATCTATGAGGTGAAAAAGATGGCACAAAAACTCATAGATGAGCTTAATAATAAATATGGTTTATTAACACCAATAGCTTTAACTAAAGATAAAAATAACCGGACTGCATGGCTTTGTAAATGTGATTGTGGAAATACAAAAATTGTACGTGGTTCTGATTTAAGAAAAGGAAAAATTACTTCTTGTGGTAGATCATGTCCCTTACGATACATACGTAGTGGTACTTTTATTGACGAAACCGGTAATAAATACGGATTACTAACAGTTATGTATCGAGTTAATTTTGATCATAAAACAAAAATAAAATGGCATTGTAAATGTGATTGCGGCAATGAATGTGATGTTTCTGGATCAGATCTTAGGAATGGGCAATAGCAATCATGTGGTTGTTTACGTTCAAAAGGAGAAAAATATATAACTGATTGGTTGCTAAAGAAAAATATAGAATTTAAACGAGAATATTCCTTTGAAGAATTAAAAGGATTTAATAATGGAAAATTACGTTTTGATTTTGCTATATTTAATAAAGATATTCTACAAGGATTAATTGAATTTCAAGGTGAACAGCATTTTTATCCAGTAAAAACTTTTGGTGGTATAACATCTTTTTAGGAACGAAAATATAATGATGAATAGAAACAACAATATTGTTATAATCATAATATTCCATTGTTATTATTAAGAAAAACAGATAATTTAGATAATCAACTTACAAATTTTATAGGAGAAATTTATGAATAAAATTGTAACTGCAACAAAGATTTATGGTGAGGTGTGGGAAGATGAGTAATGAAGAAAAAATGGAAGTTCTCGATAATATAAGTATGGATTCTTTAGATCTTCTTGACAAAGCTATCAATGATCCAGGAAGTAATGGTTTAAAAGTTTTCTCCGCACTTCTTATGATGCCAGATGAAGATTTTGAAATTGTACGTCCCCTTTTTCAAGAAGAATTAATTAATGCATATAGTGAGCCACAAGCTCAAATGCAACTTGTTCAAGCTTTTGCATTAAGCGGCATCTCTGTTGAAGAATTAGTTAATCATATTGATGAAATTACAGAATCAGTGTTTAATGATTCAGAAATTGAATTAAGTGAATCAAAGAAAGATTTTCTTAAAGTTATCTTTACTGCTGCGGCAAATTCAGTTTCTTCATCTACTATTAATCCAGCCCATATCGTAGAAATCCCAGTTGAAATTTGTCGAGAAAATGCAAAGCTTCCCACTTATGCGACTAATGGCTCGGGCGCCATGGATATTTACTCTCCAGAAGAAGTCACATTGCGGCCTGGCGAATGTAAAATCATTCCAGTAGGTATTAAAGTTGCGATTCCACATGGATATGCCCTTTTAATTCAGCCGCGCTCTGGACTTAGCCGCAAGATTAAGCTGAGAATCCCCAATAGCCCTGGCCTTATTGATGAAGACTATCATGAAGAAATCGGTGTTATCATAGAAAATATTGATCCACCACTCAAAGAAGCAAATATTATTACTAATGGCGATGGAACAATAGAAGATGCAAATCTCTATGGTAGTGATATCACGATTGGCAAAGGAGAACGTTTTGCACAGATGCGTCTGGTTGAAGTGCCGCGAGTCAAATGGAGAGAAGTTAATTCTCTTGGAACTTCAATCGAAGATCATGGGAAAGGATTTGGACATAGTGGACAATTTTAAAACATATAATAGTAATTGTCATAGTACTGGGGTGAAGTAAATTGGCTCGAATAAGTATTGACGAGATAAAAACTGATGTAGCTTCGGCTGGTTGGACATTAATTAGCGATACTTATCAAAATCTCGACTCTAACTTAGAATTTAAATGTGATAAGGGCCACGCAGTTGTGGCCCCTTGGAAAAAAATTCGAGAAAATAAAATCTGCCCCATTTGTATGAGAGAAAGACTTAAAACAAAAGAGTTTCGTAATACAAAAAAGAAAAAAGACGAGTATAGAATACTCGCTTTAGACTAGGCAACTCATACAAGTGGATATGCAGTTTTTAATAATAAGAATTTAATTGATTATGGAAGTTTTATTGCTTCTGGAAATGATGATATCGAAAGAAGTGTTGATGTAAAGTAGTGGATGATTTCTTTAATTGATTAGTATTAGATTGATTTTGTAGGACTTGAAGGAATCCAATATCAAACCGCGGCTGGAGTAACAACTTTTGAGACACTCGCGCGCCTTCAAGGTATACTTGCCGCAACTTGTGTGGAAGAAAAGATTTCATATAAGATTGCTCCAACAAATACTTGGAGAACTCATTGTGGTGTAAAAGGAAAATCAAGACCAGATAAGAAACGAAGTATGTAGCGGCTTGTAAAAGAATGGTTTGGATTAAGTCCTACTGAAGATGAATGTGATGCGATTGGCATCGGAAAATATTTTAGCGATATATAGTCGCCAAGGGTGGAAATAATTGATTGGGAGAGTGAATAAAATGATTGTTTGTACTTGTGATACTTGTGGAAGAGTTGTAGAACAATGGAGCACACTTAATGTTACTCTAAATGAATTAAATGAACATAGAGACGTTTGTAATGATTGCAGACGGGCAATTCAAAAGAAATTTCAAAATTTACTTGATGAAATTACTGTAACTGGAGACAAGTAATGACTAATGAAGAAATATTAAAGGTATATAAGGGTATAGCTGATTTAAGTAAAAATAATATAGTTTTAAATATAAAAACAAGCTATATATTAGCAAAAAATCGACAATTACTTGCATCATATGTACAAATAATTGAAGAGAAAAAAATTGAACTATATTAGAAATATGGAACAATAAATGAAGATGCTACTGTTACAATACCAAAAGAAAATATGCAGACATTAGAAAAAGAATTAAAAACCCTAATGGAAATAAAAAATAAAGTAGAAATCACAAAAATAACTTTGGACGATCTTGGTGAAAATAAAATTAGTATTGAAATATTAGAAAATTTAATGCCTATTATAATTGAAGAATAAAGACACAAGATTAATCTTGTGTCTTTTTATTAAATCCAAAACCATCCACTAGTATTTCCATTAGAAGCATGTGCCCTAACACCATCAACATCTCCATCTGGATCATAATTATAATCTAACCAAACACTAACACTATTAGCTCCGCTAGTATACATATATCTTCCATATAATTCGTTACATTATATGCGTTTTTAATAAACTGCTCATACTTTCATATGAGATGAGACTATATCTTCACCCATTTCTGGGGCCTCCCGTTTCGCATCACTTAATGCTACAATTAGTCGTTGAACGTTCAGCCATTTGGTTGCTTCGCTGCTGATTGTCCATATATCTTATAATTTTTTAAACTATCACGCTTGGAATTACTTTCTACGTTGTAGTATTATAAGCTTTAGGAGTTCCCAGCAATTAGAGAGGTTTATAGACATCTAAACTTATAGTCCAACGTCTGAAGGGGTATAATATACAGCGTTATTGCCATATCCACTTTTTATCCAACTGTGCAATCCATTAATATCATTAGCATATAAAGAAACACTACCACCAATGGTATAAGTTTTTCCATCTCCAATATTAATACCATTACTTACAAATAAATTTCCACTACAAGTTGTAGTTCCAGCAGTAAACATAAGACCACTGCCAGCAGTTCCAGTAATAGTAGCTCCCTAAAGATCAATAGATCCAGTTGAATATAAAATAATATTTGTTCCACTTATACTATTTGTATTAATAGTCCATCCACCAATACTACCGCCATATCCACTTAAACTCCATCCGGTACCACTAATACCTCCAGAACTAATACCACATCCACCAATAGATCCACCAGTTGCTCTAATACTATTGGTATCAATAGTATATATATTACCAGGTGTACCACTATTTATCCATGTACCACTACTTTTATTATATAATCCACTAGAAGTAAATAACCAACCAGCAATCTCACCAGATTTTGCAAATATGTCTCCATTATTTTTAAGCTACCATTTAGTGTCATTGTCAATAACACAAATAAAATTTCCATCGGAATTCATTACAACATTTCCGCCATACAGCTATGTTGCACTAATATTCCAACCACCAATCTTACCACCAGATGCATAAATATTACCATCAAGTGTTACACCAAATTTTGATCCGGCAAGTATATAATATTTATCATTTTTACTCTAAACAGTGGCCTATTTTCCTTGTGAATATAATCCAATAGTCTATGATACACCTTCAACAGTCCCGGTATGATAAAATGAATCTTTTGTTAGCGTCCAGCCGCCAATTGAATTAACACCACTTGAACTTACATTGAAAATGTTATTTCCACTATCATCACGAACCCAAATACCATATTCACTATTCTAATTCGCTGGTGTTAAACGACCAATCTAAACACGTTTTACATTTCCGGTTTTAAGCACAATATCTTCAGATGTAGAAATCTCTAATGAATTATTTCCAATAGAATTAAGCATTTTAAAAACAATTCCATCGCCATCATCAGAAATTTCAAGACTTGACCCGCCATTTTCCCCACGTAAGAAAAATCCACGCCAAGTTAAACCAAATTTAACTCCAGATGAAGGGTCCCAAATTGCATCTTCTGTCGAAGGAATAAAATCATTATCACCCTAATACCCATACAAGCCAAATCTATCAAATCTAACAAATTTGCCAAAATTGGTTGTATCTGTTGTATCACTAAAATAAGCATTAATACCTTGACTATCCCATCTAAAACTTTGATGAGTTCCGTCGTATACAAAAATTTCACTTGTATTTATGCGGCCGGCAGTTAATAAATCTGTACTAATTCCATCACCGCGAATTGCATTTTTCCAAGTTTCTCCGCCATCATCGCTTACAAATATTCCACCTGCAATAATACGTACTTTTAAAGCACTATTTGACTCATCGGAAACTGTAATACCAGTATTGTCCCAAGTTACAGCTTGGTTTGCAGAGTTCATCACAAGATCTTTATTATAATCAAAAGTATCTTGTAACATTCCAAAACTTAAAGTACCATCCGGTTTAACTACTCCAGCAGCGCGCTCGTAACTTCCTTGAGCAAACTATAAGCTTTGTGTCGTTGTAGTAATTCTATGAAATAAATCATCAAATTGAGTTTTATAATTTTGAACTTTAATAATGTCTTTTTCAGGAGAATCGAAATAAGAAGTTAACTCACTAATAATAACTTGTTGTTTATATGGAGTTACTTTATCATCTTCATACCCAAAAAATTCTCTATCTTGAATATAACAAATATCTCCAATATCAAAAATCTTAGAACTAAAATCTTCTAAACTACTTACTCGAATTAAGGAAATATCATACTAAATTTGCGGCCGAGAAGATCTATATGCAACTTCAAGTCCATCTAAATAGTAATCATCATCATACACATAATTGGAATCTTGCCATGTACCTTCTTGAAGATAACGAGAATATTTCTAAAAGAAAGCTTTATGTAAATCACTAGTTAACTCAATTAACTAATCCATACGAGCTGTTTTTTCTTCAATATAGTTTTTTAAAGTTTTAATTGATCTCTCTAACAAAGGAATAGACACTTCAAGATTATCTATTTCATTATTTAACTAAGCAATTGAACCCATTAAAGACTAAACTTTTCTATTATTTGTATGAGACGCGGCGTAAGCTTGCGCTTCAGACCATTCAGTTACATTAGCTAAAGACATAACATCAGACTAACTATTATCTAATTTTTGTACTGAAGCACGATAATTCTCGCTTTGAACTTTTAATTCAGCTTGCTATTTAGTTAATTCAGTTCTTTTAATATTAATAGCACTAGCTAATTCATCATATTCAGTATTATATTTATTTAAGTAAAAATAATATCCAAGATTTTTACCATTAGTTTTATATAAATCAGCTTCAACTCTGTTTTTATCTAATAAACCTTGATTAATATAATAATCAAAATTAATTATAAAGTTCTCTCGTGGATAGTTTAATTTACTGCGCGCGATTGTACAAAATCCATTTTTCCCAAACTAATTTTCATTTGGTATAATAATTGCTTTTGTTGCTATTGTATTAGATACAATAGTTCTTTTTATACCTTGTAAATCAATACCATATTCAAATGAAATTCCAGTGTCATGGCCTATCTATTCAACCAATGATACATATTTTTGTGGTAAACCATTTTCATCATATAAAACCTAACCAGTTTCTTGATTATGATTAATTTCAAATCTTACCCAACATTCAAATTTTTCGGCAATAGACTATAAAATATTAAATCTATTTGATTTACTTTCTTCAATAGAAGTTATTTTTTCATAATTATTATATACTGGAATATAATTATCAGATTTTGTAGTGCCTTGATATAAAAACTACAAATCTTTAGCATCTTCTACACCATCATGATCCGCATTATAATATCTATATACAACATTTGCAATAGATTGTAAAGCAATCATGCCAGGTTCTATTCTTTGTTCTTCAACATTATCATCGTAAGTAATTTTACCGTAGGATAATTTAAAGAATTGAATATTTTCAATCCAATAAGACGCTCCAGCATTAATAAAAAATCCAATCTCTTCAAGTTTATTGGCTGGGCAAGCCCTTTCACATTCTAATGTATATTCAACCCAATCGTCGTTTATAATTGGTCCAGCGTCAATTTTAAAATATGGATTAGGATCTTCACTATCAATTATATAAGAAGAATCTTGAATTTTATATTTATATACATTACCAGTTATACCATTAGTAATATATCCACCATCTAAACTACTCTTTGCTTTATATCTAAATATATATTGTTCTCCAGCTTGAATTCCACCCAGAAGACCATTTTTAATATCCGCAGAATTAGGCGTTAAATGTTTTTTATTTGAAACAAAAGCAGTATTATAAGTAAAACCACTAGTAACCTATAAATAACTTTTTGCTTCATAATTTACTACGGTTTGATCATTTTCTCCGGTAAATGGTGGATATATACGCCATGTTAAATCTTGCCCAACCCAACCTTTTGTATCTTTAAAGTCTGATGTATTTGCAAGTAAATTTATAACTAAAGTCGGATCTGAATATTCTGTAGTTTCATATCCATAAACTTCACCATCATTATAAACATCTACATAGCGGCCTAACAAATCATCAAAAATAGTTAATTGGCTATTTACAAGTCGTTTCGCTCGAAACTAAGATGAAAAACTATCACTAATATTAAAAGAAAAAATTGGTGTATCTTCATTATTAATATAGATTGATGCATTATTGCCAGCTTGATGAACAATTCCATCAAATGTATAGCAATCACCATTAGTTACCAACATACTATTAATTTCAGTAGCATACCCATCTTCAGAGTATAAAAATTGAATTTTAGTATTATTTTCATCCAATGATGACTAATAAAGTAAACATTTTACATTAGATGGAATTAATACGGCGCTATCACCATCTGGAGACTGCTTAATAGCAGTAAAAGCTTTTTGAGTAATTACTTCATAAACTGGCTCTTCATGATATTGAATTATACGAATAGGATCTTTAGATAATTGCCAGCCGCTCCCTTCTAAAACTTTTTCAGCTAATTCTGCGGCAGTACCACTATTATTCTATAATTCACTATTAAACTCTAATTCATATCCATTTTTACTTAACTCAGTAATAAATAAATCTTCACAAGTACAAGTAATATATTTACCTTGACTATCTTCATCAATTTTCTTTATAATAAGATCATACCATTTCTTCTTCCAAAGAACTTTTACTTTTCTTTCATTTATAAGGTAAGGTAAAAATGGATTTACAATATTTTCACCTGTTATCTCATCTTTAAAACGATAATAAATCTTAAAAGTAAAAATATGAGTACCGTTTACATTAGCAACTAAACACGGTTCTACTGCGCGCGAGCTTGATCGCATAGTATCAGAACCAATTACACATAATTTTCTTTCATTAAGAAAGGGTATACCTTCAGAGGTAGTATCTGGATAGTCTTCCCATAAACTTATTTCATATTTATCCAACTATCTCACCTCTTAATAATATAAATAATTAAATTTAATAGAATCCCAAGGAACATTGGCAGTTAATATATTTTTATCAACTGGTAAATCAAAAAAATCACCCTTGGTTATAAATTTATTATATAAAGTTCCGTTCTTCTTTAAATTATTATCCAAACCTTCAATTAAATGAGTACGCATATCAATACATAAATATACATCATTATCACTAATTTTCTCAATATCTTCAATATTTAAAACTCCAGTAATTTCTTTGTTTGTCTTTAACTATAAAGAAATATCACTAATATTATCTAATGAATAGTAAATTTTAATAGGAGCTTCAATATCACCCATATTATTTAATTCTTGTTCTGTGCCAGTTTTAAATTCAATATTTCTTGTACTGAGTGCATATGGATAATATGCAACTAAATTCACACTGCCTTCACCTTTATATATTTTAATTTCTTCAAAAGGAAAACTAATATATTTTAAAGATGGCGGTGCACTACATTTTACCATATATTTCTTATAAGAAATCTCATCAAAAATTAATTCTTTAACTCCCTTAAATCCAAAAATTTGTTTAAGGCGTCTAATATCTTCATCTCTTAAATCATCAAAAGCAAAGTCAATAGTAAATGGTGTCTATGTATAAAATGTATCCCAATAATATGTTCCATCTTTTCCTGGTACTTGCACTGTTGTATCAGTAAAATTTGGTGTTAAATTTTCGGTATACCTATCTCCATTACTTACTCTTGTAATATTTAATTGAGATGAATGTATATCTCCTAGTTGAAAACCAAGGAAATCTCCGCTAAAAACACTCATATAAATTCCTCCTTTAAGAAGGGCCTATATAGGCCCTTCTATTCCTATCTCGAAGTTGCTTTATCTTAAAAAGTTTACAACATTTATATTTCTATAACTCGCAGCGTTGTAAATATCATTTTTAACACGATCTACCAGTTGATCAACATCATAGTTATTAGATAAAGAATCAACATTAATAGTAAAATCAAGATACATATTTGTACCTAAATTATTAGTAGTTCCACTATCATTATTAAAAATATTTGGCAAAACATTAGCAAGTTTTAAGAAAGCTTCAGTCTATAAAGCATTTAAAACATATTCTGGTTTTGAAGGAGTGCCATCAAGCCAAGCTAAACCAGTTTGAGTATTTAATCCACCCGTTGCATATTTTTTCTTTTTAAATTTCTCGCGTAAAGCACCAGTAGTACTTAAATCATCAGTAATCTAATGCTATAAATCTTTCTCTCTAGACCAATATGCAGAAGAATCAGAATTGCGTGACTATGCACTTGAAATTGAATTAATCGTTGCCTTAAGGGTTTCATTTTCTGCTTTCATTCCAGCAAGTGAAGCATTGGCATCTGCCAAAGCAGAATTAGCATCTCTTAAACCACTAACTGCATTATCATAAGTTTCGGTAACATGATCCATTGATTGACTTATACTGCCAATACTCATACCGATACCATATAATCCATTCTAAAGCGATACATCAAGTGTCCCACCTTGGGCTGCAATTTCACTCTAAATGGCTTCAGCAAAAGTACCATCAGCTTCACTTTTTTCTTTTAATAAAAATGCAGAAACTTCTTTAAAAGTATTGTTTAATTCATCTTCCCAAATTGCTTTATCAACTTCACTCATAGCTGACCAAGACTCTTCTTGCTATAATAGACTATAAAGATTTGAATCGGTTAATAGCTAACCGTCAGCGCCCATTGCTTCATGAAGAAGCTAAGATACATCATCATTAAATTCACCATTTAATACTGAATAATCAAGTTGAGCTTGCATAAGTTCAATTTGTTTTTCTCTCTATAATGCTGCATCTTGATTATCTTGTGATAAGCGCTATATCGCTTGATCAACCAAAGTATCTTCATAAGCTTGTCTACTATCATTAAGTCCTTGCTAAGCATTTAAAATTTCAACTTGATTACCACCAGTTGTATCTCTTCGTAAGAAAGCCAGTCGCGCTTCAGCATCAGATATTTCATCTTCCGTCCGTGTATTATCTCGAATCTATCTCTCTAAATCAATCTCACGCTCAAGTGCTTCTAATATATCGTTATTAGAATCAGTAATAGTATTATGTAAATCAGAATAATTATCAATAATTCTTTGATAAGAATTTACAAGAGCATCAAGAACTCTCTATTCAAAATCAGCATATTCTTCACGCCAAATATTCTATAGTTCACGAATCTATTTTTCAACGTCACGTACTGAATCTTCAGCATCATCCATTTTATCTTGGATTTTTTCTGCTTCACTTACAAGTTCTTTAACTTTATCATAAGTTTCTTTATCACCAATATTATTAATTGCATCCCAATCAATTTCAAGAGTTTGATCACGATCATTAAAACGGAAGTAACGACTATAGGCAGAATTAACGCCCATAAATTCATCCATCTCACGACGACGATACCCTTGAACAGTTGATTGATATTGCCGTTGAAGCTCTAAATTTGCAAGCTATTTTATAAGATTCTCATAAAGATCTCTGCCAGTTGAAGTATCTCCAAGTTCAAGAATTTTATTTTGTTCTTCTTGGAGTTTCTTTTGATCACGTTCGAGTTCAGTTATATCTTCCAGAAGATTATAGAGCCAATCGAAATCACTTTTCCATTCTTCGCGTTTTGGTTCTTTAGATCCGCTACCGCCACCGCCACCTTTTGGAGTACTTCCGCGGCCCCAATTGGAACCAGTATATGGTTGATAACCACCATAACCAGTTGGTTGATTACGAACCAATTGAACTGAACTTGGAATACCATCTTTATTAGTTGGGCCATAAACAACACTCCAACCAAGTGTATCAAAAAATGCGGCAACATCATATCCAGCTTTAATAAGCTATTCAATTATTGTCATCCATGGTGTATCATCAAGAACAGCGACGCCATTAATCTCTAAACCATTTAATGACTCAGCGGTTAGGCCATCTTCAATCATTTGCTACTGAATAGCAGCAAGCATATAACCAAATTCATCTAAACCACTTTTCGCATTTGAGAAAAAGTCTTGATTTAAAATATCAAGTAACTCTTGATAAGCTTCTTTAGATTCACGAGCTAATGTAATCTATTGAATGTGAGCTTGTACAAAATCATCACTAATTTGTTCGCCATACGCCGCGCGCATTGCTTCGCCAACTGCATGAATTGCACCACTATATTCATCAGAATCATTTGCACTATTCGCTAAAATTTTATCGTTTTTATCAAGTATTTCAGTTAATTCTTCTAATTTTGCTGCTTCTTCTGACCAGTTAACTGCTAATGCTTGAGAAATTGTTTCTTGCTATTCAGCAGTTTTATTCCATGCTGTATTCGCAGCATCAATTTCCTGAATACTTTTTAAAATCTAGTCATAACGATCTTCTGCATGTTCGTCAACATAAAACTTAGAACTAACAGCAGTACTATAATCTTGTTCATTAATACCGGGTCTAAACTCATTAATGGGTGTAATATAATCCATTGGCTGAGTTGCATACTGTTGAATCTACTGTTTTGTCTAAGTATTTGATTCTAACTAGTAAAAATAATCAAGAGCTTCTTTAATTTTTTCAACTAATACTTCTGGTTTTAAACTTAAAGCCTACTCACCATATAACTCTTGAATTATAGTTCTGACCCATTCTGCATTAAGTCTTTCATAATTTTCTGCATTTGTAGAAGTACTACTTTTATCAACTATTTGCTATAACGCTTCAGCTAAATTTAATTCTTGTCCATCAAGGGTTACATTTTGATTAGCTCTATCACTAATATACTAACCAGTAGTAATATTTTGTTCTAAGGCTGCACTATCTTTTTCTATTTCTAAAGTTAAATTCTAAATTAAAGCTTGAACTAAACTATCTAAATCTTCTCCAGTATATGTCCATTCTTTATTTTTAATACCAGAGTAAACAAATTGATTTGGATTAATTCCAGCACCAGTTAATAAACTGTATTCATCTTCACTAAAAATACGATATCCAGCACTTCCAGACTTACGATCTTTAATATCTCTCATTAAAGAAACATTATCAGTAATTTTTTTTCGTAAATCTTCAATATTAAAGTTCTTAGCCGCGCCAGCTAGTTCAATTAATTTTTGACTTGCTTCACCTAAGTTATAACCAAATGAACTAAAATTAATATCTAACTCGTCAAGTGTCCCAAAGAAGTTTTCAATACTTGAAGCATTATCTACATCAAGATATTGTAATGCATCAAATAAGTCATCTAAATCTTCAGTATCTGTTGCTTTAAATAATTTATCTAAGAAATTAGAAAATTCATCAAGAGAATCATAGTTATCTTTAGCAAAATCTGTTAAAAGTGTCGTTAGATATGCTGACTAATTTTCAGTTAAATCATTACGTGGATCTACAGCAAAATTTCTTGCCGTTTCATAAATTTTATTATATTCACTATTAGGATTACCATTTGGTTCGAAAACCTTTGAAATGATATCCGTATTAACTGGCAACTAAATTCTTTTAACAGAAGTCCAAAGCTATTCTTGTAATTCATCATTTAAATACTAAAATACTTCAGAAAAAGTAGTATCTAAACTACCATAAAGTTTTTCACGATCTGAATTTTTAATATTCGCGCCATTATTAACTAATAAATCTGATAATATTTCCTAATATTCAGGAGTTAAATTAAGAAAAGCATCTATTAAATCTTTATTATCCGATTCTAATTGCTACCGTGCACGCTCACCAGCAATAGCTTTTATTAAAGCATCTTTATCATTTTTGATATCTTCTGGTATAATAGTGGTTAAAAAAGCATCTTGATAAGCCTATTGAGCTTCTTTTAACGTAGTTATTAAACCAGAGCCCTTTAATGAAGTAATTAAGCCAAAGAATTTAGTACTTTCTTCTTCAAAGATGTTAGCGACTTTATCGCCATTAAACATCTACCCTACTGTATTAATTAAAAATGATTCTGCGACATCTGATAATTCTTCATCACCGAGCTACCCAATAGCACCTTGTGTAGCATAGGATTGATACTATTTTAAAAAGGCTTGCTAACGTGCAGTAGCACTAACCAATGAAGCTTCAAGTTCATCTGTCCACTAATCTTCTAAGCCTTCCTATAATAAATAATTTTTCTAATTAGATAATTTTTCAACATCGCGAGAAGCCTTTTGATATTGCTAAAATGCAAGATTAGCATTTCCTATATCTTCTCCACTCTAAGCTTTAATAGCAGTTCTAGCTATTTCTTCACAAGCTTTTGCCAACTCATCAGAATTTAAAGTTAAAAGTATTTCACCATTTTCAACGTCAAAATCTTCAATATACTAAGCATATGTTGCGTTCTATTCTAATAAAGACTAAACGTATTCAGTACGTGATTTTATAGCTTCAGTACGTTCTTCAAAAGTCGTAGCTTCATTAATATTTTGATTAAGTCTATTATATTCTTCTTGAACAGATTCAAATTCATTCTAGGTTTTCTTCGCTGCATCTGCTGCAATTTGTAATGAATTAGCATATTTTTCTGCTATCTTTACCTACCCAGAAGGAGATAAATCATACATTCTTTTTATTGCTACATATGCAGTACCAGCTGCCGCTGTAATTCCAGCTAATGCAACGCCTAGTGTTGCTGCGCCACCTAATGCAGCACCACCACCGATACCTAATTTACCAAGAGCCCCACCAAGTCCAGTAGAAATCTTAGTACCAATACCAGTCTTCGTAAATCTATTCCCTAATGCACCAAATAAAGTTTTTGGATTACTATATACAATCGGTGCTGTCTACCCAGTTGCCATACCCATACGGCCAGCTGGAGAATTCGCCCAAGCTTGCTAAATTTTTAACTGTCGTGGATCAATACTATTATTTTTAAAAGCAGTAATTTTTGAAGGTAAGCCATCTAAAAAGCTAAATGGCGAAATTGCTCCCGCACCTAAAGTAGTTAATAAATTCTTCCCCGGTGTAACTCCCATTGCACCTGCAGCAAGCTAAGTAAAACTCTTACCAATTTTACCACCACTTACTGCTTCAAGCATAGAGCCAAATAAACCAGCAGTTAAGCCCTTACCAACTTTAAGTCCACCAATTAATAATGCTAATTTTGCAAAAGTATTAATAAATTTCCCCGCGCCGGTATCTAATGCACCGAAACCACTAGTTAAACTATTAATAACATTTAATAATCCAGTTAATGCATCTACTCCAAGTTTAACAAGATCACTATTAGCAATACCCATAGCAAACTCATCCCAAGCATTTTTAAGACGAGCTAATTTAGATTCAAGTGATTCTTGTGTTTTTTCAAATTGTCTTGCAGATGCGCCATTTGCATTATAAGCTTCTCCAACTAACTCTTGTGTACGAGCATAGTCAGACATTAAAGCAATAAAACGAGATTGTTGACGAGAACCAGCTGCTTGAGTAGCAATATAACGCTGCTATAGAGTAGTTAAACTATCCCATTTCTTGGCAAGCTCTAAGAATATATCATCAATACCAACTTCACCAAGAAAATATCTATTTAAATCAACTCCGGCAGTTCTTAAAGCTTTTGAAACTTTATTAACATCTATTATTTCGCCTTCTTCATCAGCGCCTTCAAGCTCATCTTTATTATATAATTCTTTAACTTCTGCAAATCGAGCAACAACCGTTTTTAATGCAGTACCAGCAGTTTCAGCAGATTCACGAGTAGTTTCAATAATCTACGCTAAAAATGCCGCCGTTGTTTCAAATTCCATCCCAGCATTGTGTGCCAAAGATGCAACTTTTGTCATAGCTGTCGAAATTTCATCAACATCAGAAGCAGTAATCGCGGCTAATTGTGAATAGACATCATTAACACGCTATGCATTAACTTCATTAATTTCCATATTGAAGCCACGCACAGCGTTGGTCATACGATCTGTCGCAACAGCAGCGTCAAGACCAGCAATACGAGCCATTTTTAACGTTTCATTAGAAATGGCCATTACTTCATTAGTTTTTAAACCTTGCTGATAGTAAAGTGTAGCAGCTTCATATGCAGCTTTAGTTGTAACACCAAGTTCATTCGCGCGCTTTGTATATTCTGGAAGCTATGACCACATATCTCCAACAGAAAAGTCAGTAACAACTGCTGTTTCTGTCATAGCCTTATCTAATTCTTTAACTGTATTATACGCATCACGCATAGTACGTTTTACAAGTTGAATAGTATTATTTAATCCAAAGAAGTATTGAATACGACTCTTTAACGATTCAACTTCGCGCATTTGATTATCGAAATTAGTTAATTCTGTACCAGCTTGCTAAACTTGCTATCTAAAATTACTAAATACTGGTCCTTGCTAACCTACTTCTCCTTCAGTAGACTATAAATTACTAATTAACTTCTATAAATTCTCATTTAAATATTGCTTAACTGCGTTACCTGCACCCTAAGCATCTTGAGAAAATTTTGAAAAATCAATTCCTTGAATTTGCTACAAAGAATTTAATAAGGTTTGTAATGCTTGTGCTTCTTGGCCTTGTTTTCCTTGGAGCAAAGTTTGTAAATTAGCTTGTAATTTAGTAATTTGAGTTTGAGCTGATTTTGAACTTGTTTCAAGAGCTTTTATTTGAGTATCTAATTGAAGATTTTTATTTCCTTCTTGCTCAAGATCTTTATAAGCTTTATCTAATTGTTTTAACTAATTCGTTAATCTTGTAATATAAGTTTGCTATCCAGCAGTAGGATTTTGTCCAACTTTCGCTTGATATTTTTGTAATGAATCATTAACTGAATTATAAGCTTTTTGTAATCTCTGTAAGGCTTCTGCTTCAGTTTCAAAACGAGTTGTTCCATCTGAATCTTGAATAGTCTATTTTAAAGAATCATATACCTTACTACTTTTATTTGCAATTAATTGCTAAATCGCCGCTTGATAAGATTGTAATTTATTCTACTAATCAGCAATTTTATTATTTGCATCATCAATAGTCCCTTGAATAGTTTTTAAAGTATTATTATAAGTTTTTAATGCATTATTTGCAGCATCAATATTTCTAGTAACACTTTCTGGTAATAATTTTTCTAAATCTTTACTTGATAAATTACCTAAATCTTTTATTTGAATTTTTAATTTTTCAAATAAACCATTAATTTTGTCGGCAGATTTTTCAAGTTTAGAAAAATCTGCTTTTCCTGTTATATCTTTTCCGGCTTGTACTTCAAAATTACGAATCTCTTCAGATAATTTCTAAAAAGTACCTTGCAATCCTTTAGTAACATTTTGCGGTAACTACAATCCATTTAAACTTTTTTGAATGTCACCAAGCGCACCTTTCATTTTGCTAACTTCTAAATTAGCATCAAATGTTAAAGTAAACTTCTGTCCCGCCATTTTTACACCTCATAAAATAAAATCAGCATTAGCTAAACTAATGCTGACTATTACATATCACTATCTATATCTTCATTCAAGAAATATATTTCCATCACATAACTATTTCTTCTTGAATCGGTTGGTACGCCTTCCGCATTAAAATTACCTACTACTGGATTCGCCTACGTACCTAATCTCATAGATAAGCCAGACATTAATTTTAGCTTTGGAATTTTAATAATCCCTGTTGTAATAAGTCCAGACGTATCGTCCTTTACTCTCGTTTTTCCTTCTAACTCTAAAAAACCCTATAAAAATTGTTGGCCAATTTTTGCAACGGTTGCTCCATTTGCATAATTATAACGATAACGCATAATTACATCTTTATAAGGCTCTTTTATCTTAAAGTGAATACCAGAAGGCTCTGCATTTATTCTTTTTCCAGTTTCTTTATCATATACGAAAATTTGATCTACTGGAGTTTTTGTTGGTCTTAAAATACCAATTTCATCGCTTTCAAGTTCATCATCATAAGTAATTAATAATGGCTCTTCATCTAAAATTGATATAACTTTTGCATTATTTAATAAACCAAATTGCGTATTTGAAAACACACCTTGACTAAAAGAAAGCTATATTGCTTGTGTCGTTTCCCAAAAAACGTGCCCTCTGTTATCAAAACCACCACGTGCGGCAACGTATTCTTTTATTTCATTAAAATTACTTAATTGTATTTTATCAAAAATAGCAATACTTTCACCAGCACTGAATTTAATTCCATTTGCTTCTATATCGTAAGTAGCCTTTAAATGAACATTCTCTAAAACTTTAAAAGAACCTACATCCATATTCTTTCCTCCTAATAGAAACGGCGGAGAAGTTGCCTCCTCCGCCATAACTTTTAATATTTAATTAACCAGCATCAGGAACTTCCAGATCATACTGCACTAACTTCATCATTTCGCCAGATTCTGGACGAAGAACAGTCAGATTCATATTAAAGGTTGAAGGATCGCCTTCAGCTTCAAGAGTAATAGTCTGCTCAGCAGTTAACTTAGCCTTAGGAACGATAAACTGGAAGAACTGGTCACGGCCATCAACGTCAGAACGAGAATAAGTGTCGCCTTGAACATAGTAGGTACCTGGGAAAGTATCACCAGAAACAATAATCGTCTTGGTAGTTGCTTTAACCCAATAAGTAAACATAACTTTATGACCATCAAGATTCTTGCCTGTAGGAACAGTAAGCCCAGTAGTCCAAAGAGACTTCAGATCAGACTCGGTAAAGGCTTCATCAAGAACACTACCATCTTCATCATATAACTTAGATGTTTCATCAGTAATAGCAAAAGCAAGCTGACCATTGATCTTAACTTCGCCAGCAGGAGCAGTAGCTTCTCCACCTAAATATAACTTAACACGCTTACTACCATCAGTGGCATCATAAACATCAGCGGTAATATAATCATTAATTAATTTAATTTTCCCTTCTACAGCAGTACCAAGACGAGCAACGGCAGTTTTACGAATATATCCGCCAGCACCTTGTGTAACATTACCATCGCCCATCATGATAGACATAGATTTTGGGCTAAATAAAGCATCTTCAAGGGTTAAAGTAATTTCCTTACCATAGTCCCAAGTAATCAGTTTAGGATTACCTTTACCACCACGAGCATCAACTTGTTCTGCGGTTTGCTCAATAGTAGAAACCTTTAAAGTATCAAGAAACAGCACTGGGGCGCCCGGAGTACCATCAGAGTTGATCTTATAGAATGTCACGTCAGCAACTTCTTTGATACCATAACGATCTAAAATACTAGCCATTTAAAATGACCTCCTATATATTATAAATCTTCTATATTTCTAATCCAAAATTGCGGTTTAACTTTTTTGCTATCCGCCCCAGCAAGTAAAGACTATATATCAATAGCATATTTATCTTTTTCTTGATAATATCTCATAAGAACTGATATCGCGGCCTAGCTTAACTCTCCGACATTAAGTGGAGTTATACCCAAACCCATACAACAAATTGATGCTAAAGTTGAGCCTAAAGTTAAATTATTTTTAGACTTTGCTTTAACTCTATCACGTAAACGAGCTTTGGCTTTAAAATACTTTATTTTTGGATTTTCATCTGGATTATATGGCTCAGCTTCTTTTTCACCAATTGCTCTCCGCAAAGTATTTTGAAAATCAAAATAGTCATCTTTTCTTATAATTCGTAGCTAATCAATTGATTTTATTTTCGGTAAATCTTCTTTTAAATTACCAACTACAATCATCTACTAATCTGCCAACAATAATACTGGCTCATGCAAAAAAAACTGAAAACCTTCTACCACAATTTTTTTAATACGAATATCACTTGCCAACTAAAATAAATATGTCATTGGATCTGGAACATCTGTCATTGGAAGTTTATTCTCTGTAAACTCGTCTTCTATATCTTCTTGTGTCATTAAAAATAACTTTCGATATACTGGATAATTCTCTTCAGTTAAAATTTCTTGGATTTTAGGTGGATATATTTTACAAATTGATTTAAATCTAATTGGTAAGCCAAGAAAAGCGCTACTATCAATCATAACTTGTTATATAATAAACCATTTCATAACTAACTATTTCGTCAGTTAAGAAGTTAATCTAAAAATCTCCACCACGCATTTTTCCAAGACCATTTATAACTTTATTATTTAAACTTTTATGAACTTCTCCCATAATTGCGAAAGGCCGCAAATTAGAATCTTTAATAAACCATTGAGTTAATGGAACAAAAACTTCTATATTAATTTCAAAGTCTCTAAACTCATCATTTTCTATGTTATTGCGACCACGCACTACACGTAAAGTAACCATACTTTGTGCAGTTTCTTTGTATCCAATACGAGGAACAATTTTAATTAATTTATTATAAATTTCATTTTTTATTTGTTCATCAGTTAAATCCTATTCATTTAAAGGGTCTTTACTTGTATAATAAACTAGCTTCAAAAGATTCTAATTGGTCTAAAGACGACTTATAATCTTCTATAAATTTAATCCCAAATCAGCCAAATTACGCGTAGCCATTATTCCACACCTCCATTAAACCAGAAGTAATCTTCATCATTATCTTCTTCTGTTTTCTCTGGTGGCGCACTCAAATCAAATTCATAAATAGGATCAACGCTTACAAATTCCACTCCAGGAGTAGATTGAATGTCATAACCAGTTACTCGATAATATTCTTGTAACGGTTTTTCGCCAATAACAAAATAATCATCAATTCTTAAATTACCATTTGCTGGTAATACGAAAAAGCTAAGTTTTAAATTTTCTTCATATATAGTATCCATACGTGAACGAGATCTAATTTCATTCTTTAACATATTATCTTCTTGACCATACATATAAGCATAAGATTCTTGTTCGGAACCATCGCGCGCGGTCCACCGCAGTAAATGCGTCATTTTTAATACTATATATCTATTATATCCACTAGCTTTTATATTCTCAAGATAATAAATCATCCAAGGTACTTCAATATTATCTTTATTAGTCAGCATCAAAATCGTACCATTTGGAATATTTAAATCAATATTTGTTAACAAATATTGTCGAGTTTCACTATTATCTTGTTTATTTTTTTCTAAACTGCCAGCATAATGCTAACCTTCATACATAAAATCAACTCGATAAATTGATTTTAATAAATATAAATCAAATAAATGTTCTCGTTCTCCCTAAATACGAGACTAATAATCAGTTCCAAAACGATTTAAACGCAATTTATAAATATCAAAATAACTCATAATTTTGATAATAAACTCATACAATCAAAGACTGTACTTCTAAAATAATTATAACTTAAATAACGAAGCGAAGAAACTTTTGTATATAATTTATAATAATCAATTGTTTTATGATCTTCTGGATATGACATAAGTTCAATCAAGATAGAATTAAGAAACTTTTCCCATTCTCCACCTTTCTCATACTCACATAATACTCCATAAAGACGATTTTTTAAATTGTTATTATAACCTTCAAGAACTTCAGCCATCTATTGCTGTTGCCAAACGAGTATAATCGAATGGCTTCCTCTAAATAGATCTATAATATACGGCTTCAAGACGAGCCGCATTTTTCTTTTCCTATTCTAACATCTAATTAAATTTATCAAGTAGATTCGCTTGTGAAAAATCTCTTTCTTCATAAAGCGGTTTTACATTTTCCCATGTCAGAATAGTACGATTCAGCCACTCACACTTCATATAAGTAGCTAAAATCTAAATTTCTTCGTTATTTAAATCTTCAACAAACTGATCTCCATCTGTATCAAGAGAAACACGAGGGAACTTAAACCACGGCAGAGCGCCTTTTAAGATAGCTTTCCAATCTTCTTGCATATCTTCTTCTTCCCAAACGCTCCATTCGTCATCTAACATTTTTGCCAAAAAGGCATCATATACCGTTTGGAAGCTTGTCATTTATCATCCCTCCGCGGTAATTGTTTTTTGAAGCTCAATCCCCTTAAGAATATTTCGACCAGTAATCTCGGTCAAGTAATTTGCTTTTTGAATAGAACCGTCATTACCATGTTTAATTGCATAATCAGCAAGACTATCAAGTTGAACTTTCGTTAATTGTTTAGTTTCAGCCTTAAACTGCGGCAGCGGCATAATTTTCCAGTAACGATCTAATTCTTTATCGGTTAAATTAATAATTGTAGGTGTCGTAGCTTCTTCTGGCTCAATACCAAGTTCTTTCTTTAATTCTAAATCTTCAATATAAAGATAGCCTTCATCAACCATATTTTTAAAAGCTGGGTCATACATAAGTTCTTCAAGTACTTCTTTATCTATTGTTACATATGAACCACGCGCGGGCCACCGACGAGAAATCCGAAGATCTGGATTATCAATACCACAACGACCATTATATTGACTAATAACTTTAACTTTATCTGACATAATTTTTCTCCTTTTAACTCCAACGCATAAAGCGCATATTTTAAAATAGGGAAGGGAATTATCCCTTCCCTTTATATTAATTTATATATTAGAAACCGTAGATATCCTTTGCGGAAGTATCAGTAAGAGAAGTATTCTCATAGATAGCCCAATTGTTGTGATGCAGAATGGCACAACCCATCTTTTTCCATGCATACACTTCCATAGAGTTATCTTTATTCTCATGGTCACGAATCTGAGTCTGGCCTTCAAGAACAACCTTGACAACCTTTTCAGCACCGCCTGGCATAACATAAGCAAGACGAGGATTCACATAGGTTTCTTTATTATTCTCATCCACAAAGGACTGAGGAATCTGAACCACGGTAGCACCACGGAACACATTAATAAATCCTTGATCATGAATAGCATCAATATCTTTAGGACTATAAATTCCTTGAGCCACTTTTGTACTATCATTAGCCAGAACCGGAACAATAGCATCCGCACCCATAGCAGCGACGAACTCAGGGCAAGCAAAAATAACGGGCTGGCCATAAGCGCGGACCACGTTCATCAACTTAACCATTTCTTCTGCGTTCCAAGCACCAGCATAGCGATTGGTAGCTGGCATATCAGCATAAGCAGCCACAAGAGCTTTCTGAACTTCAACATACACAGCATTGGTAAGACCTTCAGTCACAATACCAACGACTTCTGCAAGAGACTCAGCGCCATCAAGCATACGCTCGAAGTCGATAGTAGCACCGCCACCAACGGCATGAGCACCAAGCTCGAAAGTCTCAGAATCGAGACGGAATGTTTCATAAACACCACTCAGACCAACTTGAGTGAGGAATTTCTTTGCACGAGCACGGCCAAGCTTTTTCTTAAACATAGCTTTCTGACCTTGAGCAACAGTCTGAATTTCAGCAAACTGACCAATAGCAGACATAACATCGCGAGGAAGAATTTCATCAATAGACTCAATGATAATATCATAGAGATCATAACGATTCTTCATAAACTGGTTATAAGAACCAGCAAACTCCTTTAAACCATCAGCAAAAGCTTCGTTGACATTCTCAACAGTGAAGGTATCAGGAGCAGTACCCTTAACGGCATGAAGGGCAAGTTCTCTTAATTCATTAAGTGTCATAATAATTTACCCTCCTAAAAATTAAACAGCAAGAACCTGAAGTTGGAAAGCATCCTGACCATCAGGCATAGTTGTCTTTTTAATAACTTGGATCACAGGACCAACAGAAGGAGCAGCAGAACCAAGAACCACAGCGCCTTGAGTACCAACAGCGGCATAAACAGCACTACCAGAAGCAAGTGCAGACTGCACAGCAGAAGCATTGGCATAAGTACCAAGATCAACACAGTTAGTAGTCCAAAGGTCGCCAGCAGCGAGATAACCCACGCGTGGATAGAAGTCCTGACCCTTTTCATTCTTTTGAGCAGAAAGACTGAAGTTCTTTAAACCAGGCTTACGCTCATCGTACATATGCTCAGAAGTATAATTAAGAGCATAGAGTTGGTTTTCGGCAGAAGCATCTGCGAAGGTGATCTTGTGCTCTGCTTTCTTAACGCGAAGAATCATACCATTTTCACATGGAACATTGCTAGTAAAAGCAGCAGTATCAAGAGCGCACTGGGCTTCAATGCGGCCATCACGACGGAAAGCAACATTGTTAAGTTCGACTTGGCCGAAACCATCAATAACCATTCTAGCCATTTAAATAGCCTCCTAATTACTTTTTATATTTTGATAAAATAGCAGTTAACCCATCAAGTGGGGTATCTTTGGGGACGATTCCCTCATCACTATTCTTAGTGAAAATAGAAGAATTACTCTTTTTCAGCTCATAAGCAAGCCGCATGTCAAGCTCTTCCACATCATACTCAGAAATCTTCTCACGATAGGAGTTAAGAATCTCTTCAGACAGATGCTCAGAATACTCGTCAATGACAGCATTCTTTTGCTCAGTTTCAATATTGAGCTTGTAAGCTTTCAAATTATCTAACTCTTCATTAAGAGCAGTAATAGCGTTATTAGCAGATTCCCACTTCTCGGTATATTCAGTAACCTGCTCATTAGCATTATCTCTTTCTGTTTCCAAAGTAGAGATCTGAGTATTTAACTCTTCAATTTTGGTGGAAAATTCAGAAATTTTCTCGAAGTTTTCTTGAGCATTAGTAAGAACATCACTCACAACTTCATATGTATCACCATTGAGTGCGCGCAGCGTATCAATAGTATTCTTCTCTGCTTCGGTAATATCTATAACATAGCACTTCACGATTTCGCCAAGTTCAACCATGTCATTGGAATCATCTTTTTTATAATAAGCTCTAACCATATCACCATTTTCATAATTCACAGCAAGAGCATAATTATCATAAACGGCAGTAATACCGTAATTAACGGTCCAATTGCCTTCTTCATTAAACTCTGGATTCAGTAAAGCCCAAATAGCTTCAAACTTTTGAGCATCAGAGAGTTTAAAATTAATTTTAGGCATTTTAGTACCTCCATATTGTTTTATCTAATAAATAGCTTGTTCAATTGAGTTCTGTAAAGTATAGAATGAAGCGCCTTCAAAACAAGGTTCTACATTGTCGCCTAAAACTTGTAAGCCTAAGAAACAACCTTCATCAAATACGACATAACGCCGATTGTGAATAATTGCTTCATGATATTTTAAAGATGGAGCATAAAGTTCCATAGATTGGCTTTTACCAACGATTTCATTAGCTTCTTTATAAAGAGCAGTAAAGATTAACACATCGGTGCAAGCATAAGTTCTAGTCACGCCATCTTCGTCAAGAAAATTTTCCCAAGAGATATTTGGTGATTCTGGAACAATACCATAAATACGACCCAAACTACGTGCCGCACCATGATCTGTGTAATCATCTTCTGTATATATACCTTTAACAGGAGCGTATGGAAGAGAACTTAAAAGTTTCTCAGCAAATTCATCAGTAATATAAGTTCCATTACGATTTTCATATTTATAAAAGATTCGACATCTTGCTTTGCTTAATACTTCATTATACTTTTCCAGTTCGCCATAAACGCGTACTTCAAAATCGTATAATGCTTTATCCATTTGTACCTCCATTATTATCCAGCGACTATTCATTCTAAATAGTCTTCTAGGACTTTTGATCCGCAGGAAGCTCAGGGCGGCCGACTTGACCAGTACCCTAAGTATAGGCAGAGGACAGTGGAACTAATTTCGTCAACAGGTCTAAAGCATCATTCTCCAAGTTCTTTAAATTAAGTAAATCCTTCTAGGTTATACCCAATGCTAGACTTGGTAATAAGAAGCTATAGCCACTCTGCGCGAGTTTAAAACTATCAGTAATATAGTCGCTAACATCATAATATGATATTGGCAATAAAGTGTATTTAAATGTGATATTTGAATTAGCAAAAAGAGTATTAACAATGAAAGTTAAGAAACGAGAATATTTATTACCTAAGATCATCATTAAAGCAATATCATTCTTTATAGAAATCATTAATGCTTGACTACCGGTCGGTGCAAATAATTGGCCACTAACACCAGTATTAGAATAAATATTCTATAAACTTTTTTCTAATGCATTAGTTGCTGCTTCAGATGCAGTATTAGACACAACAGAATCAACATCGGCATAAGTAGTTAAAACACTTATATTTTTATTGCCACTCATCATGTTGACCGCGCCTTGATGCATCACCGCGGCTTCTTCTGGTTCGAATAAAAGCATACCATCCTATAAATGTGGTATCTTTTGAACAATAATCTTACGAATCTCTTCTAAGTCTCTTTCTTTATTTGTTTCTACTGCTTCATCATAATCAATAGTCGCAGGAATTACATCCAAAAAGAAAGGCCTATTATCATCTGTGAGAGAAAAACAAAAACCAATGTCTGAAGGTATCCTTACCCAAGGAGTTTTTACTTGACTCTTTTTATAACGACGATAATGATCCGCAATTTCTTTTGGATATACTTTTAATGCCTATTTTTTAACATCTTCATCAATAATAGTGTTAAAATAAAGAACATTAAATTCAATTATATCATTTCCATGAAAGTCACGGAAATTTGATCTGCAATATTCTGCGGGCAAATCTAAAATGACAAAGTCATTTTTAGTTACGTTCCGGAGCACGCCATAATAACAACCATCTATAAGAGCACGTAATGAAATACGAGTAAGTAGTTCGGCTAAATTCATTCTGTCAAGATAGTCTAATGCATTATTATACCGTTTTTGTACATAAGGGGTGGAGAGTTCATTACCCGCACTTGGATTGGGGATTAATATACCTATGTATTTCAAAATTGTAGCATAATAAATTAAAATACGCTTATAAAAACCATCTTTATAGAAGAAATTGCGTGAAAGTTGTTGCTATGCCTATAAAGAACCACTATTAATTATTTTTTCAACTTCTTCTTTAGTATATTCTTTTAATTTACGAGTATGTAAAGAAAAACCTAAAGAATCATTCCAAGATTTCTCACTTTTAACTACCATATCTGCAAAAGCATTTTTAAAAGTGGTTAAATCTATCGTTTGACGTGTCTCTTCCATTTTAAGTTTGTCCTCCAGTAAAGAAAATTAACTAACGCGGCTGACCAGCTCTCATTCTAGTAACTCGTTTATAGTTCGCTTCTTCCAACTCTTTTATTCTCCATAAACCATAAGCAAATGCAGAATATTTATCTTTTGAAAAGCGCGCATTGATCTATTCAAGTACTATATCAAGGCCGCTCTTTTTTAACCGTAAGTTAGACATTTCTTCAAATAACTTAGTGGTAAGCTCATGAGGAATTAAACGTTTAACACGTTCTTCTGTTTTCATTTTTTGACCAACTTTTGTAGCAAGAAGCGCGGCTCGCGCATCTTGTTCGCTTATCAAAAAGCGAACCATACCACTATTAATACGTGAGTAGGCATTACCATGGATTTTTGAATTTAAGGGTCCATTGGCTTTCAGAGAATAGAGAATTTGTGGTGCGTCTTTCGGTTGAATCTTTTTATAGTCATCATTATTAAAGAATCCATAAGCCGGCAGTTCGTTACCATCACTATCTATCTAAATACGAATCATTTCGTCTGCAAGTCCTACCAATATTTTCCATACGATTCGCTACGTCGTATGCGTTCTCTTATGAACTGCTATATGTTTCCATATAGTTAAGACTATATCTTTATCTTTCGATATCCCCCATTTCGATCCGCTTGGATCTACGTCTTTCGACTAGTCGTTGAACGTTACCTAAGATTGGAAGTAACTTCACGCCACATTCTACCATTTTTAATCCTACCAATTATATCTGGATGTACACCGTATTCGTTAGATAAATCTACATTTCGTTCTCCATTATTCCCACGAATATAAATTTCTTTAACTTGCTCTGGTGTTAACTTTGCAGCGCCATTTACTTTTGCACGTAATCCATTATTTATAGCATGATGAATATTCTCTTCACATGTTACCCACTCAAGATTATGTAGACAATTATTTGTTTTGTCTCCATCAATATGGTTAACTTGTAAATTATTCATGTTTGGTATTGGTTTAAAATTCTCCATTACCAATCTGTGAACAGAAAATGTATGAGTTTTACCTGGCTCTAAATCTAAACAGCATAACCGAACTTTCATGTATCCGTCTTTATCTTTATGCTACTTTAAAAATTTACCAGTCTTCTAACTCCAAATCTATCCATCATCTGTAACATAGTAATTATATCGTAATGAATACTTACAAATAGTAATAAGTTTCTTTTCCATATATACACCTCCAACAAAAGTGTCTTTTTCTTAAGTCTTCGCTGCTGATTGCCCTCGGCTATACGTTAGGGGTTTCCAGCAATTAAAGGGATTTTACTTGAGCATATATCTACCCAAACCATTACAGTCTATGACTACTTCGCGCGGCTGATATGTTGCAATAAGTTCTTTTAGGTCGGCCGCCTACTAGGTAAAAGTCTTGGTTTCAGCTTGACGTCCAAGGACAAATAAATTTACAAGCGTCGAATAGTATTTATTATCACGAATATTGACACGCCATATACAAGCAACTGTCTAGTCGTGTAATCTACCTACGTCTACTGAAATTAAGTAGAAAACATCTTTACTGTCTCTAAATTTTTGAGTCCATTCTGGATTCTTAATTTTTCGATATTTGGTAAGTTTAGAATAGTCAAACCAAGAATCTTCACCACCGCCAAGCCATACACCAAGGTACTCAGCCGCGAATGTAACTTCATTATAAGAAGGAGATAACTTCAAGTTTTTTACATATGTAGGATCAATTAACCCATGCATCGCTGGAATCCTATAATCAAGCCCTATACAGAAACTAGATTTT
>Ga0326511_10000145_pt1 | contig 56857 bp, 92 predicted proteins | sample 0_2496_0518_D_FD_203701 | JGI IMG/M metagenome (GOLD analysis project Ga0326511, IMG submission 203701) | Bovine rumen microbial communities from UC Davis, California, United States - 0_2496_0518 | ecosystem: Host-associated > Mammals > Digestive system > Stomach > Rumen | place: USA... | reverse complement strand
ATCTTGTTACGCCCTTTTATGATAGTTGTATAAGCACTTTCGCCGATATAACAATTCTCCGGGCAATAATCACCTTTAGTATCGTATCGTAGCACGCGCATACCCTTGATATAGCCGTTCGCATACGCCCACGCCTTGAACGCATCCCTATCGTGCCATTCTTCGCATACTCTGATGCCTTTAGCCCCATAGTCCTTATATGTCTTATGATCTTCGTTGTAGCATCTGCGCATTATCTCATAATGCTGACCGCCGATTCTGTTTAAGTCTGCCATACGCGTATATTTTTATATACCCCCACCTTGTGTTACTGTTTCCCCAAGATTTTCTCGTCGTGTTCTAACTTCTCGGCTACCGCCAACCTTATGAAGTTGTTGGCAGAATAGCCCAACTTCTTGATTCGTTCGATCGTGCCTTTATTGAATCGGCAATTTACTCGTTCAAACTTATCATCGTAGTTATAATTCGCCCTGCGTTTTGCTTCACTTGTCTTGTGTGTATCCATGATCTTATCCCCCTTACTGTAATGCTTTTGCAAAGTCTACAAGCCAACTCTCCGGCACATTGCCTGCAAGTATTCTCTCAATATCAGCCATGATTGAATCTATATCGCACTCATAAAACAGGTCGTTAAGCATATATAACTTACCCTCGATAACATCAGCCATGTTGACGGTAACCTTATCTTTCATGCTCTCGGTAACCTCGAATACTTTGGCTAAATCCATCATCGCCCTGCTCCATTCGCTTTCGGGTTCATCCTTATAGAAGTAGGTTTCGATATCGTAGTCCTTGTCAAATACTGTGATCTCTTCGTAATCATGCGTCTGAATGTACTCATAAAGTGTCATTATTCTACCTCACTTTCTGCTTTATCTGCCTTTTTCTCACATTCCGGGCAAAAGAATATATTAGGCAACTTATCAGTATCTTTTGTATCTTCCAATTCTATCGGCTTACCGCATAACATACACTTGCCTGCGTTTATGACTTCAAATTTCATCTACATTACCTCTGTACTTGTCGATAATCTCTATTGCTTGTCTTAACCCACAAGAAAACGGACTACTCGGATATTTCTTTAATTGCCAATCGTTCTCTATCTCTGCTCTCACCTTATCCAAAACAGGATATTGTTTTAGTGCCGTTATCGCATCTTCACACGCATCTATGGCGGTACATTTATCATAATCAGATATAAGCCACCCACTCTCGATTATGTAGTTTAGAGTTTCGATATCTTTTTCTATCCAACGCTTTAACTTTAGTTCTTTTTCATCAAGTGGTGTGCCGTTTGCGATTGCATTAACTGATTCAAGTGGTACATCACGGAAACTACTATATATTTTGCCTTTTTTAATGTCGTTGTATGTATCTTCGTCTATATCAATTACTATCTGCATTATTATTCCTCGCTTTCTACCTTGACAATCACATTCTGTCCTGTTAATTCTTTATAAAGTTGTTCTGCTTTTTCACCTGTAAACATCTTTATAACTGTGATAGAAAATAAATTACTTTCTGCAACACACATTACGGGTATATCTTCGCCTGACTTGTCATAAGTTATCGTTAATGTTCTTGTCATTTTTATCCTCACTTTCTGTTAATCACCATTCGTGTGTGACTGATAATATATCATCAAATAATCTGCTATTTCTTTGATTTCTTCTAAATCAAACATATCTCTATGTATTGTTTCCCCAAGTTCTTTTCCTACAAGAGTTCTATATACCACTTTATCCAAGGGTGTAGCAGGCACTTCCTTTGTACCATTGATTATCTTTTCTGCTACCTTTATAGGTAAATCATGATCTTCAATCTGTATCATAATTTATTTCCTCACTTTCTCCCTTTGTACTCACAATTTGTTTCATCTGTGATTTGAGATAATCAATATAATCAGTTTTGCTTATTAGTCCCTCTTTATATGCAATGTATAGTAATATCTCATTATGGATTTCTGTTAGTTTCATATATTCGTTCATTCCTTATCACTCCCATCATATGGTGCGTTCCACCAACCTTTTGGAATTGGAATAAAATACCCGTTACCAACTTCTAAATGGACAAATGATGTATATTCATCCTTGTATCGAGAATCAAACACAAGCATCATTACATCACCATTCGTTGCATTGTCGGGGATAGGTATGCCGTTCTCAAAATGCTTTTGTAACACAACACTCCACGCACCAAAATACTGTGCATATCTTTGACTTTCATATATTTCTTCGGGTATATCAATTATCAGTTTCACTCCGTATCCTCACTTTCTCTCATTAAGCATTTCGATTATCTCATTCCATGCACTATTGTCGGCACATCCCGGACAATCACATTCATAGTGATACATTTGACGTTCTCTGATCTCCAAGTATTTAATCTGCCTTTCAAGGGAATAATTATTTTCAGCAAAAACGCCCTCAATGAAATCTCTTGTTTCCTGATCGAACTTTGCTTTTGACATTTGATACTCCTTTCGTGTGCGGTTATCTGTTGAATATAGAGTATCATTTTGTGCCTTGTATGTCAATACTATTTTGAAAACTTTTTCATATCCCATTCGCAAGGAATAAGGTTTAGGCGACAAGTACCATTAAAGAACGTGCAGGTTTCGCAATTTTTGTGTGCCTTACAATAGTCTGCGATCTTGCTTGCACAATCTTCTATTAATACCCCGGTCAGCCATTCGGCGAACTCGTCACCCACGGCAGGCTCTTTATTTCTTTTTTTTCGTTCTCGGTTATAAATATCTGACATTTGGCACAATCTTTGGTGTTTTCCTCGCAAGGTTCACCATTTATCCAACATAATTCAATCAATGATCTCGACAAATCCGTGTTCATTCTGCAAATACTCTGCCCTGCTTATAGGCATCTTTACAAACTCGTTGACTAACATATGCTTCTGCAACTCAATATCATCGTATTCTGCAAGGATACGAACAGTAACATTCTGTTCCGGCGAATATGTTTTATTCGGTGTAGTATTTCCCAAGATATCGCGCCACATATTGACAGATGTGTCATTGTCATATTTGAACGTGAACTTTGGGATTTTATGCACTATTTCGTCTATCATATTGTCCGTTGTATCGTTCACATCAAATGGTATTACATATCCGTTCTTTCCGGGTTCAAACGCTAACTCTGTCAGCATCGTAATAGGTGTTGTAATGACAGGCGTGTTGTTCACAAGGCTTTCAATTATCACATAAGACCACGCTTCTATATCTGACAGATGCACAACATAGTCGGCAGACTTAATAAATGCGGTTATATCCGATACAACGGGCATCTGTACCATATCTTCGGTCATACCCTTAATGGGCAGATCGGTGAAGAGTAGCCATTGATATTTAACGCCCTTGCTCTTTAATAGCCGTCCAAACTCGACAATCCTGTGTTGCCCTTTCTCGTCACTCACCCTTGTTGCACTTACAAGAATGAGGGGCTTATCATCTGCCGGGGCGATCATGTTGTGAATAAAAGTTGCACCTTTTGCACCCCACGATTCCATAGCGGTATATGATACAAATACTGTTCTGTCGCTTTCCGGGATTTTCCAAGATTTATTTGTTTTGCAGGCATGAACCATTTGGATGCGTTGTTCATAGGCAAATACAAATGGCACATCATCGTGTATGCTATTGACTATCAGCGTGTCACAAGAAATAAGACGTGACCCAATTTTCCGCGTATCTACTATATTCCGTAATTTTCTTATGGCACTCATATCGCCGGATTCATAGAATACCGCTATATCGTAGTAGTCTTTCATAAACCGACAAAAATTGTAGACAAATGTTGTCCTGCCGTTGACCTGATCTAACTCTTTGGCATAAATGGCTACCTGCGTCACATACGGCGTTTCTATGAGCGTGAATAACTTTGTAGGCTCACCCCTTAATTCCATCCCTCTGACGCTTTGTGGGGGCATTATTTGGGCATATTCTGCAAGTTCCGGCAACTCATTGTACTTTGTCATCAAATAGACTTCGTTAACTTCATCTTCTTTTCTAATCTCGTCTATCAGATATGTCATATCCTTGGTGATCTTCGGCAGGTTATAGACGATACGCTTGGTCTTTGTGCGACCACTTACATACTTTTTTGTCTTTGAGTTATTAACATAGGTGCGGTAGAAGTAAGCAAAGTCCGTAATAACGGCTACCTTGGCATCCCTGCCATAGAACAAATGCCTTGTGAAATCCTCGTCCTCGGCAGAATCCTTGCGCTCATTAAATCTGTGATCGCCAATGAACGCCCTGCTAAATGCCCGTGTGCAAGCAGATGGGTTAGGCAATCTGTCACTTTGACTATTTAGTTTCTGTTGTGCCTGCAACCCCTTACCCTTAAAGGTGCGCCAACTCATATCAAGGTAATCAAACGGCATTTTTTTGATGATCTGCTCTACATAGTCATCAGATACAAGATCATCAGCATCGATAAAAGACATGTATTCCCCGGATGATTTCTCGATGCCTACATTCCTTGCCTTGCTGACACCGCCATTGTCTTGCCTGATCACTTTGCACCATTTGTAATCGGTCTTGAATGGTTCTCGGCTACCATCGTCCACAACAATAACCTCGACTTCATTTGTCACTTGTGGGGCAAGCACTTCAAGTAATTCGCTTGTGTAAGGTTCTGCGTTGTAATATGGAATGATAATTGATAATTTCATTTCATTTTTCTCCATCTGATCGCCCGACCGCCGTGTAACCTGATGTAATTATTTGATATCCTATGTGGGCGAAATAGTATCTCCAACATCGATGAAAAGTTTGTTAATGTTACCTGCAATTCACCGAAAAACTCTCTCGTCTTGTCAAACGCCTTGACTAAATCATCAAACTCCGTTGTTTCGACCTCTGCCGTGATTTCAGCGTTCGATATGTGGCTTATAGGGGTCTGCTCTCCCGTATTTGGGTCAATCATATATACTGTGCCTGTTTCTATGCTCATATCACAATCTCCCTATCAAGTAACTCCGGGTGTTTCTTCGCGTCCACATAATATCTGTTGATGCCGTGGGCGTATGCCAACTTATATCCTGCGTACAGTAAGATGAACTCCCACTCTTCATAGCAAGGTATCTCGGTGTTTGGCTTCGTGGACTCCATACAGAACACCCACGGTCTGTAATTCCAATCCATACCCTCTAATACCTGCTTTTCAAATCCCTCTACATCTACCTTGCAAAAATGTATATCCTTGGGCTTAACATCGCTTAATATCGTAGCAAGGGTTTTGACTTCAACTATGATCGTGGGGGCATTTTCAATGCGATTATCCTTTACTACGGTTTCGCTTAATGTGCTACCCATTCCATCAAGATGCAATCTCATTTCACCATCTTTATTGCTGACGGCGACATTAATATTGATATCGCGTTCTCTCTCGGCGCATAACTCGTTGAACTTATCCGGCAATGGCTCGATGTTTATTCCGCACCAACCCTGTTCATAGAATAGTTTTGTGACGCTATATATATCAGGCGAATTTGCGCCCACATCTATATAAAATCCCTTTTTAACATCTTTCAGCAGATCAGAAAGAATTATGTCCTCTTTATCTTGTGCGTATGTTTTCATATCAAATTTCCTCTAACATTTCCCCATAAGTATTCAAAAAGATAGTCGACCAATGCCTAAATATCTGTACTCTTTGCAAATTATCTTCGATTGCATCCCGGCGTTTTTCGTATTCACCAACAGGGTCTTTAAGCACTTCATCGACCTGTTCTATAACTTCTTCGGGGGTTTCACAATAGATAATGCCGTCCATATTAAAGTAATCTCCAATATGAGGGCATCCCCAATAGATAGGAACTGTTCTTGATGCAAGGCAATTACAGATTTTCTCGGTGAAATAATAGCCATCAGAGTAGTTTTCCATTGCTACATTAAACCGATAGCCCTGCATATATTCTGAATCTTCACAATACACACCGCCGTTGAATTTGCCGTATGTATCAATACGATCTGATAGTTTTGTAGCCACTCTGCGCCGATTTATATGCCCCTCACACATCGCCTTATCGCTTGCGACCATCGAAATGTTCTTGGTTTTGGGAATATCAGGACACTCTACATCAGCGTTTATCCATCCGTAAAGCATTAATTTGGCATTTGGCAATTTCAGCATTTCGCTATCAAACGTGAACACATACTTGAACTTATGCCAATTTTCGGATACCCATTTATACGTTCCGGGTATGATCGCTCTCGGTTCTACAAGCAGGCAGATGGCGTTTTTAATGTGCCTATCCGCGTTTTCCAAGAAGTACACATTGTTATCCACATAGAAATTGATCTGCTTATCACTTGCACCATATTTTTCCGGGAAATCATCGTAGTTTGATCTCAACTTGATTCTCATAGATTCATACTCCCTGTCATATTGTCAAACTGATTCTGTATTGTGTCGGGATAATCACCAAAATCCATAATCTCGTTTAAGTCATACAGACTATTCACTTTAACGGCTAACTGAAATTCATCTTCCCTCATTAGTGCCATTCTTAACCACTTCTCGCGCTTTCGGTCTGTCAGGTAACCCAACACTAACGCCTGATTATCTTCTTCAAGCACAATGCAAGGTCTTTTTCTGTCGGGAAAATGTCTTATTGCAAGTATCATTCCTTATCACTCCCCTAAATCTCATTTATGCGCTTATCTATGATTTCAATAACTACATCTAATATAAGTCCCTCTCCATATTGATGTTCTAAAGTATCCTTATCATCGTAAGGAATAGGAATATCTATTATCTCCTGTCGTATCGCTTGTAATATCCGACTATCTCTGCGCGCTAACCACTCGCCCATTTCTCTTGAAGTAAGGACATTCAAAACGTGCGGTTGATGTTCCCATTCTGTTAATGTTATATCTGTCATTCCATATCACTCCCCTCTACCTCAATTCGTTCGCACTTTGTCTTGCGACACGGCATATCTATCGTGCCTACTTTCTTGTATTCAAGTGGTCTGACGCATCTGTATTTATCAATGCATAACCACTTGCCGTTTGATTTCTTGTGTGATTCGTTTGGGTATTCTTCCCAACAAGTACAATAGGTCATTCCGTATCACCTCTCATATCTGCACCGCAGTTAGGGCAATAATTGAATCTGACACCACCTTCCATTGTTATCTCACCCTCCGCCCCATATCCACATTCGGAACATTCATACCAATCGTAATGGTCATCGTTACGTTCTATCCAATGCCCCGTCTTTGGCTCTTGCGGATTGACGGATGGTAATGTTTTTATGCGGTCAATAAGAAAACGCTCTGACATTGCATATCTATATTCTCCGCTACCTATCCAACAGTTTATTTCTTTAAGCACCGCATCACGGCTTATTAAATCATCGTTCATTCCTTTTCCTCTCTGCTTTTGAACAGTAATCATCTGCGGTTATATCCAACGCCCCTTTATTGCATACAAGGCAATCGCCATAATTTAAGCAATGGTCGCAATCCTTGCATCGTATTAACCGCCCTACATTATCGATATAGTCAAAATCATAGCCGTCCGTTTCATATTTAGTGATTAACTCTACTATCTGTTTGCTCATTCGATATATCCTCTTCTGTTACATACCCTTGACTTATCCATCTGCGCGGTACTCTTTTGTGCAATCCCGGATTCTGTCGAAACTTGTCTTTTAGAAACCGCCCGATATAAGTCGGTACAAATTCTTTGCCTTTCCTTGCATCCTCGAACTGTACGCTCATAGCCACTCCGATATACTGTCATCGGCATACGCCTTGTCTATTTCGGGCTTAACGCGCTCATACATCCTGTTTGTATCGAGAATTTTCATGATCTTGTGCATTAAAGCGTAAAATAAACCCTCGACAGGTGCTTCTTTCAAGATTGCTTTCCAATCATCGTTGTCGTAATTCTTCGCCTGTCTAATCAGTTCTTCCGTGTGTGCCTTGTTGAACTGTTCTCGTTTCCTATCCTCTTTTGTCATCGTTTTTCTCCTTTCTTGACCCATGCAGGCATGGGCTTTGTTGTTATTCGCTCCGGGACAAAATATTCGTATGTTTTGAATACCGTGTTACATTCGACACATCTGCGCCTGCGCAAATGGAATGTTTCTTTGTCACGGGTATCAACTACCCGATTATTGTCTGCCCCACACTTCGGACATTTCATATTCCTACCCCTCTAATTTGCCCTATACGGGTCTTTTATGGTTTAGCCATAACTTTACCCATCGATAAATAAAAAACTCGTTCTGTGGCGCGTCAGCCACTTTTACGACCTAATAAGCGGTCTATCTCTTCCTGCACGTCAGCAGGTATGCCCTCATACTCTTTGATCTCTATGCCTTTTTTCTCCACTTCGTGTACTTCCAAGACGGGTGTTTCCTTTTTTGGCGCAATCCTCGCGATCTGATCTTGTAATGTTTGCGATAACATCAGTTGCCGATGCTCTCTCTCGGCTATCTGCTCATAAATCTGTCTGAAATTTGCTCTATCAGCCATTACGTTATCGCTTAAACAAAGGTTCATCCACCCTAAACGCTTCACGCATTGCCTTGTGACTTCATCCATCGATTCAAGGGCTTCATCCTGTCTGTTATAGCCGTAATATCTGATCGCATCTACTACTTGTTGCCACCCTGCGCCCCAATCCGGGGTTTCGCCTTGCACTAAATCCGTTGACGATGATCTTATATCTGCGATAGATGGACTCCATTTATTTGTTGCCACCCACTTATTAAGTGCCGTGGATGCAACCTCATACGGCAAATCCTGCAACTGTGCATACCATAAATCCATCGCCTGTGAGTTAGGTAACAATCCCTCTTTCGGATAATAGGTTTTGAGTGCAAGTGCAAACAATTTGAACTCTTCTTTTGTCATATCCTTTTCCTTTACCGTTTATTTCTGACATTTGTTTTATATTCTTCAAATGTCGGAACATTCCAAAACACAATATTATTGCACCATCTTTGTAGTTGCCTATATACCGGGTTAGCGTGTTCTTTATCATAGATCATCGGATATGGGCTTATTTTCAATTCTCTGCATAACTGAATACGGTATATATCTTGTTCAAGAGTTGTGTCAAAATTGCATAAGATGTAACACATTACACGACCCTTATCTTTATTGAACCCGGTTTCTGTAATAAATTTTCTTAATCTTGATTCAACTATATCTTTATCCTGCCACCGATCAAACGCAAAATGTATTCCATCTAATCGAATTTGTTTAAGCAATGTAACATTTTGATCTGTTATAAGTCTTATGTCCAACCCTTGATTGAAATTTACTTTTGCCTTGCTATCAATCAGTTGTTGAAGCAGACCAAGATGATCGGGGCAAGCAAGAATATTCGGGTCACATAATACTATGTTTTTTTGCCCTCTCCAAAACTCTGACAGATCAGCAACTTTGTATGAACACCCCCCCTCTTTTGCTTTTACATGACAGAATCCACATCCTCTTGGGCATCCTCTTGTCAAGAATCCGTATGCGGTATCTTTTGTGAGATTTGGGTACAAACTATAATCAGGATAGATATGTTCTATTTCATCCGGCAATGATTTATCTTTATTTTTGTCATAAACTTCTTTTCCATCGATAAGTTCTATTGCATACCCTGTGCCACCACGCTCGATAATGTCTGCATCAATAAAGTATTCGTAATCAGGCGTGAAACTAAACACCTTACTCATATATACTTTGTCCATATGACCGCTAAATAATGGCTGATACCATTCAACGTGATCGCCCTGCGATTTATGCCACGCCGATAATTTCATCAATGGCAGGTTTGGATAATTATGTCCGTCAACGTCAATTAGTCCTATTTTCATTGACTTTTTCTAAATCCTCTTCGCCGTAATAACTACATACCTGACCGCCCTCTGTCTGACAGTAATACGGCTTTTCCTCGTTGTATTTCGGCGATATTACGAACTTTACAACTACTGTCTGCCCTTTCGGGTGTCGATCATCACATCTGACCCTTGCTCTATCCCCAATTTTCAACATTGTCATCGTTCCCCCATGTGCTTATCATTTGATAACTTTCATCAAGTTGTTGCGCTACCCGGTTTACATTACCTTTCTTGTCGTAATGGATGCCTACCCATCCGTTGCCCATCGAGTTCTCAATCGAATTGCAGACGGCATCTGCACCTATGGCATCCACATTCTTGCGTATCTGCGACAATAAAGACTTAAACCCTGTTTCCTTGTACCCATCGTGCCGTTCGGTCTTGTATTCAACCCACATTTTGACCATTTCCTGCACTTTTTCGGGTAACCCGGATTCTCTTATTAAATCTTCATAGTTGATATGTTTACTTATTGACTTAATAGGTTTTATAACAGTATCAGTAACAGTATCAGATGTATCCATACCCTGTTGATACGGTATCGATACACTATCTAAACCCTGCTCGGTTTCAAGCAAAAAACGCTTAAATTCCGCATCCTTGACTTCCTCAATCTCTGCCAACAACGGCTTTCTGAATTTAGGCGATGAAGTCCAATTATACTTACTCCAATTCAGTATGAGGATTTCCCTTGTGCGCTTTGAAAATCTGATGACTTGATGTATCTTCTCCATCCGTTCGATCAGTTTTTCAATCTTCTCTTTACTGAATCCCAACTCCACGCACATTTGGGATAATGTGATCTCATAGCATCCTGCAAGGTTTGTATGCGGATTTGTCATCAGATACAGATATATCAACTTATCATCCGGCGTAAACTCTTCAACTATCTTCGCATCCGTCCAAAATGTCATTTGAACATTTCTGTATATCGCCATCGTCTAACTCTCTTTCGTCTGTATTTAATAAATTCCAAAACTTCGCAAACTGATCTTGGCTGACTTTGTTATTTGCCTTTTCCGGCTTGATCGCGACTATCAGATGCTTTTCGATTATGTGTGCCAACTCTTTCGCAAGACTCTTGCGTCCTTGCTTTATGCCATCGTAGTAGCCCCTTGCAGGCTTTTGGTTATCCATTCCTGCCTTGCCTGCACCTTGACTTCCTGTGGTCTTGTTCCGCAACTGATACCCTGCGTTAGCATATTCTCGAATCCAATGTTGTTCCATTTCATCGAGTTCTTCCTTGGGATAATGCTTGAAGTATATTCGCCAACCGCAAGGGTTCTTCTCGTCATCATACAGACCATGTTTTTTAAGGCTTAAATCGATATGTTGAAATCCCGATAGATGGCTTATGAGTCGTTGCTTGATCTTTACCGCCTGCCCTATGTATCCGTACTTGATACCGCACTCTTCACGAAGCAGGAAGTAGATACCGCTTTCATCGTCAAGAAGTGGATTGAGTTTAAGCAGACGTTGTTCGTTCTTTCGGTCTATGGCATATCTCTGCCGGGGGTTATATTTTGCCATTTCAATACCTCAAATCCATGTAATCGCGCTTAAAATCAAGATTGTAATACCGCTTATGCTCAAATCCTTTAAGACGCTTTCCCTGCGTGAACGATATCTTTCTTCCTGCGCCTGTGCCATTGTTGGATATGCAATAGTCGCCTGATTGCCTAAACATAAAGCGTATTATTCGCTCATTTTCATCTGCGCTGATATCCACCGCTATCGGATTCTCATATCTGTCGTTTATCTGTTGTGATAATGACGAATTGAAAAGCAGATAGTTGAATTTGTCCCAAGATACAAACTTTTCTTTGTTCTGAAATCGTGGTTTTAATCTCACCATATCTCTACCTCATTACCTAAACGGCAAGGACTCTTGAAATGTGTCAGGTATTTCCATGCTGATCTCCGGCGTAGACTCTGCCTTGGGCTTATCAGAAATAATCGGCTCTGCATCAAAAATAAAGTAATTTGTGTATTTGTAGCCGTGTTCTTTGCTGAAATTCTTAACTTTAAACGGGGCTTGTTTGAAGTTCTTACCCTCTTTGTTCTTGGTTTCATATCCCCAACCGATTTGGATTTCCATAAACTCATTTTCGCCAAGTTTATAGTCTTTCAAATTGTCATAAGCCTTGCCGTAAAGCCTGCATTTAGATGACCAATCCTTTTCCCATTCATTTGTCTTTGCGTTCTTGCTACTTGCTGACAGTTGTGCGTCTGCATAACCGCCGTGATCTTCGATAGACCACATTGCAACTCTGTTTCCTGATGCTAACATTTCTCCACCTCATTTCTTGTTAATGTATTGATGTATTCCAACGTATATCCGTGTACGGTTTTTCGTTTCCCTTTAAGGCATTTGTTTACTTCGCTATCATCTGCGCCGATAACTTTTGCAACGTGTGCCTGATTGAGAAAAACACAAGATTGACCATCTTTAATGTTGACCGCAAGTATCGCGCCCTTTTTCCCCGTATCGTGGCTTAATAAGCCCGTTTTGCTTGCGTGCATCGAGTTTTCTTTAGGCGTACACCATTCAAGATTATCAATGCGATTATTTTTCTTATTGCCATCAATATGATTCACATAAGGCTTATAATTCGGATTCGCAATAAACGCTTTGGCTACTAACCTGTGAATACGATCGCGCTTTATCCTACCGCCTACTGAAACTCTCAAATACCCCTCTGAATCTTCATCAGGAATTACTTGTTTTCCGTTTCGTGACACATTCCCAAGATTTGATATGTAGGCATTATCAGAATCAACTATCGGTAACCATTCTTCTTCAATCTCATAGTTCATATGTTTCTCCTGCTCTCGCATAATCAACTGTTACGCCTTGTTTAACGACTTTCCTGATCTCGGCTACACATTCATTGCCGTCACACGTTCCAACGCCTAAATGCGTCAATATGACGGCTTTAAGGGCATCTGTGGTGTTGGCTTCTATAAAACCTACTGTTGTCTGCAATTCTGCGTGACCTAAAACCTTGTGCCGTATATTTTCGGCGTTCATATTAAGGAATTTCGTCTGATAATTGCACTCCACCAAGATGATATCCGGCTTATACTTCTTAAAAACAAATGGGCAACACTCAAAATCCGTCAGATAAAGCATTGTGTGATTGTCAAACTTGATGTAAAAGCCGTAACAAGTGGTTTCGCCGTGGGGTAAAGGGAAAATCTGTACCGAAAAAGGGTTCATATCAACTATTTTCGGTGGGTTCTCACTCTCATACGGCGTGAAAACCTTTAGCCCCATCTTCCGCAAATCAGCAACCGCCATTGCATGATCTTTATGAATATGGGAAATACATATCCCCTTTATCCCCATCAGGTTATAATCAACGCCTTGCTTTATGGTCTTTACCGGGATTCCTGCATCGATTATCAGAATCGCGCCATTATGATTCAGTATCCAACAGTTGCCGGATGAACCCGACCCAAGGCATTTGATCTCTGTCATTTTTTGATATCCTCAATGTTCATCTGCCCATCAACAACTTCAACCGCTTCGGCATCGACAAACTCTTCGGTATTCGCCTGCTTCACATCTGCATCACGAACTTCAATCGGGTCAACAAAGTTATCCACATAATCGGGTGTGCCGTTGGCTTCGCGTAATACGGCGTGATCGTTGGTATAGGCTTTCTGCATTTCAATGGACATAATGCCCCACTTGCTGATTAACTGACGAAGCATTGTCTTGCAAGCCATTGCGTCAAAATCCTTTTCCCAAAATGTGTATCCCTTTTTCGCCTTGTATCCTTTGGAATACTTCTCGGCGTGGGATTCCATCTTTGCCCGACTCCAATACATTGCTTTTTTGAAGCCGTTTGTGTACTCAAACATCGCATAGTAGCCGATTGTCGGGGCTTTCTCACGCTTCACTTCATCATCGATCAGATTAACCTCTATCTCTTCATTGAGTTCATCCCACCTGATAAGTTCGCCCTGCTTAATAGGCGTAACATTTATCTTTTTGTAGTTTCCTGATCTCTGCGCAAGTTGCAGATAACCCTTGTAGCCCATCTGAAACTGTGCTTCGGTCTGCCCGGTCTTGGTGTTCTTGTAGGGTACAAGGTAGTAGTTGCCCAACTGTGGCGATGGTGAAAGATTAAGACTCTCTCCAAGTAACGCCCCGGAAAAGATAGACGGATTCGTACACTCTGCAAGTGCAGGATTCGTATTGACCGCCGATACAACGCTTGTAATAAATGTCTGCGCTCTATCCTTTAACACATCGCTGATCTGCTTTTGTACCGCTTCATTCGACAAAAATGCCGTGATGCCCTGTTTCTCTGTCTTTGTTGCAACTGATGTTCCTGCCATTTTGTTAACCTCTCTTTCCATATTTTGGTATTGTTAATGCTTCTTCTAAACTCCAACCCATTTTCATAAGCCTTGCTTCGGTTCTCGCAAACGGTACATTGTACTCTTCGCACCATTGAGTTAAGGTTTGAGTTCTTCCATTTAATTCGAGATAGACATTGTTTCTTTTGTTATTTGATTGAGTTTTCATATCAACCCAACGACAATTATCAGGCGAATAATTTTTACTGTTGTCTATACGGTCAATCGTCAAACCTTTATGATAGCCACTTTCAAATGCCCATTTGCGAAAATTATCAAGTCCGTCATCACCTATCCATTCATCACAAATCCGTATTCCTCGTAACCCATAATTTTTATAGTGCTTTGAGGTGGAATCGTAACAACGTAGTTTCATTTGTCGATGAATATCGTACAAATGTTTACTGTCATCGCCTTTGTATCGCAAATCGTGTAAGCGTTCTTTTTTGTAGCATCCACAAGACATTGAACTTTTGAAACTGTTGGTAGTAACTACTTTTTCTTTTCCGCAATCGCAAATGCACCGCCATATCTTGTTGTTTCGCCCATCATCCCTTTTTTGTAGACCAAGGTATTCAACACAAACCAATCTGCCGTGTCTTTGTCCTATCAGGTCTATTTCTTTTGTCATTCCTACCTGCCTTTCTTTGTCACAACCCACACCGGGTTAGTTCTCTTCTCTTCGGGGTATCCAAGATAAAGGCTCTTGCCTTTTACATATCCGGCTTCGATCTGCAAACACAACTTATTCAGTTTGAAATGCTGATTTGCAATCACAATCGCGTCATCCGGGTAAACATCGGCAGATACAGTAACGTAAATCTTTTTCTTGTTCTCGATGCCCTCATACACGGCGTACTGTTTTGGTTTCATCCCTTACCTCTCTTTCTATGCGGTTTTTAATTGATTGACGGCATCCTGCAAAATGTCTGCAAGTTCATCAATATGTTTATTTCTCTCAATCAAGGCTTCTACTTCACGCCTTAATCGTTTTAAGATCAACTCTCTCGTTTCCTGCTCGGATAATGCATCAACGATGTTTTTGTATTCCGCGCCCTCATTCGCTGACTTGATGTTTATAAATGCAGGAACATATGCTTTTTCTTTCTGATCTTCCCCGGTTTCAATCTCTACCTTTAACTGAATGATTACCTTATTCGATATAGAAAGCCGATATAATTCGCCTGCAACCTTATCATCCCATTCAAAAATGTCGTGAGTAGGGGAATCTTCGGGTCTTGATGCTTCAAGGAATAGTTCTTTTGTGACTACTCCATTTTTTTCTTCAATTTCCGTAATGACATTTCCTACTGTTTCGGCTGAAATCTTTGGATTCCAACCCTCTTTCCATGTGTACTTTCTTTCCGGCTTAAAAACCATTTCGATACTCCTTTCTTTTTCCTGTCCATGCCTAACCATAACTAAACTGAACGTACCTAAACCTACCTTGCCTGCCGTAACGCACCTTGCCGTACCGTACCCCACCAAACCAAGACACAACCAACCTGACCTGCCTTACCGAACCCAAACCCAACACAACCCACGTTACCTTACCCAACCTTACCTGCCATACCTTACCGCAACTGACCGCGCCAAAGCGAACCGTACCAAACCGAACCTAAACGCACCCTACCTGCCAAACCACAACAAAACCCAACTCGCCCGAACGTACCATAACTTACCTGCCAAACCTCACCACACCGTAACGAAGCACAACCTAACACACCTAAACGCGACATAACTTACCGCACCTGCCTTATCTGCCCCGACCAAGCATCCACTCAATCGGGGCTTTTCGATCAGTTAGTTTCGATATGGAATCTGCCAAATGTGCCATCCTTTTCGGGTCGCCACTCTCCAAGACCTACGGTGTAACCGCCTGCGTTAATAACATTGATGATCTGTTCAAGTGTCATATCACTACTTGCGTTGTATTCAAGAATCAAATCCATATACCAATCCTTGAACTCTCCGCGATAACGCAAATCTGCCGTACCCATTCCAACGCGAACCATATCTTCACGGATTTCGGGAACGCTACCCTTGATCTCTGCCATTTCTCCGTATTCAGAGAATAAGAAGTATGAACCTCTTAATTGCATCTGATTCTTGACCCATCCAAGACGATAAGCCCCGGAGTTTCCTGCCTGCTTAATACCGCCTACGGGGAAACCCCACTTTGCACCGTTCTTTACGGCTTCTTCAAACGCTTCTACTGTTGATTCTTTAGGCTCTCCCTCTAACCAATACAGACTATGGATGAAGTCATCGTAAGGGTCACGAATCGCTTTTGCCTTGGTCTTGGTGGTTTTCTGTTGTGCATCAAGCATCATCTTCTTTGCTTTCTCACTCCACGCATGAACTATGAGGGGTGAATCTCCTACGATGCGGATATTCACTCTCTGAATATCCAAGGGTTTGATTGAAATGATCTGTTCTTCTTTCTTTGCCATAATTTCGATACTCCTTTTTTGAATTTTGGTTTTCTGTTCTTTATCACAAACTCTCTACAATGAGAGATTTGTCATCTGTTCTGCGAATAACGATCAACTGACCGTCCGTTTCCGGGATTCGCCAAGAGTCGATGGACTCTGTATCATCAAGCACAAGCGGTACTGTGATTCCTGCTTTGCGCTGAAATGCACTACATAAATCCAACTGTGCAAGCAACTTGTCGCCGTGATTAAGAGTTCTATCAAGGCTTATGCCGTTTACAAGTGCTTCACAACATTCAGCCCAACCGCCGTTAATCTGCTGACGGAAAAACCGCCACTTGATGATTTTGAAATACTTGTTGATGCTTTCCGTAACAATGCCTATCTTGGCTCTCTGATAGTCATTAAGCAGGTCTATCATCTTTTCCTGATCTGCGATTTTCTGCGATAACGCTAAAGTGCGTTCTGTCTGCGCTATCTGCTTCTTGTTTTCGAGATCAGCCAACAACGCCCGGTAATTATCGTTTGTCTGTTCTCTGCCAAGTTCCAACTTGATAGCAGATATACGATTGTTTATCTCGATACGGCGTATTCCGTTGTCGGATGCTTTGAGTTTTTCAACCTCGACCTGCCACTTGGCGATATCAGCCTGCGTTGCAATATATTCGGCATCCTGCGTACAATCTGCCGGGGTTATCTGCTCCGCATCCACTTTGGCTAACTCGGATTGAAGTTCATCTATGCCTGCCTGCACTTTCTGTATATCCTCATTTGTCTTGCTTATAGTGTTTTCGCTGACAACAATGAGTTCTTTTGTGCCTTTAATAAGGTTTTCAAGGCTTTCAATCTTATCTGCCTTTTCCTTTTCAAAATGCTCTCTGATCTTTTCCTGCTTTCCGTCAGGATACTTGCGACCGCAAGTCGGGCAAGAAAGACTATTTTCGTCAAATGCCTTGTCCTGTTCGGTCTTGATTCCACGCTCATAGTCGGCAATCGCCATATTGTGCGTTTCGATCATTCCCTGCGACTTAACGATGGTATCCTGCAAGGTTTTCAGTTGATTGCTATACATCGCAAGGTTATTCGTGATATTCTGCTTGCGAAGTGATAAATCTGCTTCGGCTTTCTGCTGATTTATCCTTGCGTTTGTTTCGATCTCTGACAGACGGATTTTTGCTTTAGATATGCGCTCACTAACCTCGTTTATTGTGTCTTTAACTGAATCGAGATCAGATAACTCACCATTAAGCGTTGCAAGTTCGCTATTCAGCGATTCTTTCTCCGTTTCGTCAAGTTCAACGATGTGTGCTTTTGCATCTGCAATCGCATCGTCATATCCCTTTAATTCGTCCGGGATTGCTTCAAGTTGCTTCTTATAATCGGCTACGGCTTTGCGACTTCTTATCAGTAATTCATCGATCGTGCCATCTTTAAGTTCATCCCGGATAATTTCAAAGCGTTCATCCGTAGCAATAACTGTTTCATCTGAATCTTCCGCAAACCTATCGAAAAGAACCTGCCTGCGCTCTTTTGATGCAAGATTTAAGAACACCCTCGGATTCATCGATAACGAAAGAAGTGATAAATCGATGTATTCTTTCAGATAATCTTCAAAGTCTGCTTTCTTCTTGGGAATTTCGTTGATCTCATAAGAGTTCTCATTCCCCTTAAAAACGTTCTCGGATGTGCTACGATTTTTCACCCAATTCTCTGTAAGGGTTTTCTTTGCCCTGATCTCCTTACCATCTGCATCCATTGTCAGGATTGCCATAGTGATAAGGTTGTGTATCTCTTCTCCGTCCTCGTTTCTCGGCTTCACATCTGCCGATGTGCCGTCTGCCATCCTGTCGGTCAGTAACCAATACATCGCATTAAGCAATGTTGATTTCCCGGTAGCGTTTGCACCCTTGATGATCGTTCTCTCAAAAAAGTCGGTGTCAAACTCTTTCAGACCGCATACATTCTGTACTGTTAAATGCTTAAACTTGAAATTCATTTCCCTACTCCTTATTTCTTTTTACTGATGATTCCGTAGATGATGATGAAAATAAACTCTGCTAATACTGTCGCTATCACTCCGCACCAAAAAGGCGGTATAAAAAATGTCATCTGTCCTCTCCTTTCTCCCTGCGTATTCTCCGGCACTCTTCCTTGACGTGCCTGACAAACGGCGATTCAACATCGTAGATGCGTTCGTATGATTCCCAAGAAAGCCCCTTGCAAGTCAACATTTCCTGCATCTGTCCGTATGTCATACCGTGTTTCTTTGCCAACTTCGCACATTCAACTAAACTAAACTTCTTCATCTGTTCTTTCGCTCTGAATACCATTCGTAGTAACTGTCGAGATAACCGCCAAAAGCCAACATCCCGATGCCTAAAGCCGTAATGCAGATGGGAACTATGACCGATGTGCTATCCATTGCACCCATTCCAATAAGCATTGCTACAAAACCGATACCCATAAATCCTCTGATTAAATACTTCATTTTTCCTACCTCACCTTGCCTGACCTCGCCTTGCCCCGACTCACCAAAGCAAACCTCAACATAACTAACCTCACCTGCCTTACCCGTTTCCGGGTATCCATTGCACCCAAATAGTTTGAGTTTTTCCTACCGTTTCCATCCATTCAACGCATCTGTCATAATCTGTTCTATAAATGTCTACAACTTTTCCGGCTCTTACACCGCCACCATCTGCGCCCGTATCGTTGCACTCAAAAACCCCAAGGAAGTCGCCGTTTATGCTATAAATAATTGCCACATCGCCTATGTGATCTATGGAACAAGCACAACCGCCCTCATGTACCGCGCTACCATTCGATGTGTGATGACCTACGCAATAAGCCGTTGTTGCCATCTTTATAAATCCGGCTTGCTCGAAGTCGATTGTTTCCTGCCTTGGCTCGTTTCTCTCTGCCCCGATCGATGTGATGCAGACTATTGCCAAAAAGATGATTAATATAAGTTTCCGCATATCTCCCCCATCGTCACGCCCACGATTCTGCTGATCTCCAACAACTGATGAACCGAAAGGCTTTTACTCTTAATCGCTTTTGAATATCCCTGTTGTGTAAGTGGTTCGTCCATGTATGCACCAACTTCACCCTGTGTCATTCCTGTCAGTTTCCTTGCACATTCGATGTTGATATACAGTTGTTCTTCCGGCGTAGGTTTTCGTTTCATTGTCGCTCTCCGTTATGCTATAACTTTACTTCCTTGGTAAAAAATAATGCTTTCTTCTTCATCTGTAAGACGTAGCAGGTCTTTCAACACATATACCTCGGAAATCCGAAAAGGGGTTTTACCTTTTCGTTTCTTGTCAAACCCGGTTCTTGACAATCCCAACTTTTCGATGATGAAACTAATTTTGAGTCCACTTGCTTCTATTTTTTCGTCAAGAAGTTGTGTATTAACCATTTAATCTTTCCCCCTTTCCACAAGATTTTGTAGTCGAGTTATACATCAACTGATAAGTACAATACCATATGGTTTATGCATATGTCAACCCATTAGTTGTAATTTTTTCATTCTTTCGCTATTATGTAAACAAAGGGGGTGTTTTATATGAATAAAGTAGGGGAAAGAATCAGGCAACGGCGTATAGAACTCGGATTGTCGCAACAAGAACTTGCCGAACGGATGGATTTAAAGTCAAAAACGTCTGTCAGCCGTGTAGAAAACGGCATTGAAGATGTAACAGTTACAAGGATAATGGAATATGCCAAGGCTTTAGGCGTAGTTCCCGAATATCTTGTGCGTGAAAACGGAAAACCTAAAGATTTCGGTCTGACCGATGAAGAAAAAGATATGATTTCAAAGTTCCGCAAGATTGACGGCATATCCCGGAAGAATGTTATGGGGTTAATCGATATTGCCTATGAAGATTATCTGTCAAGGAAAAAAGACACTACCGCTTAATAAAGGGTAATCGCTATGACTATTGATCGACAAAAAAGCGGTAACTACCGCATCCGTCAGATGGTGGATGGCAAGATGTATTCTGTGACCGTCCCGTTTAAGCCAAGCAAAAAGCGTGCGGATGAACTCATAAGAGAAAAGATATTAAACACCCAAGTCAATGAGTGCCGGGAACTTATGTCATTTGAAACGGCAGGAAACAAATATATCGAAGCCAAGTCAAATGTCTTATCTCCTGCCACTATAAGGGGATATAATACCATCCTGCGCAATCTCCCGGATGATTTCAAACAGATGCAACTATCTGACATAAATGATTATGAATTGCAGATGTTGGTTAACGACTATGCAAAAAGCCATACGCCAAAGAGTGTCCGTAACGCTTACGGCTTCATACGCGCCACAATACGGCTTTTTTATCCGAAGTCGGATATTTCTGCAACCTTGCCACAAAAGCGTCATACAGAGCCACATATCCCCTCTTATGACGATGCTATGACATTGCTTAATCATTCACGCGATACCGAATATTTCTGTGCTATCTATTTGGCAATACTCGGCTTGCGTAGATCAGAAATTTGCGCCCTGACTCTTGATGACTTGGATATAGACAACAATCTGCACATAACAAAAGCCCTTGTACCATCAGATGACGGATATATTCTTAAACAAACCACAAAAACGGATGATTCATACCGCACTATTGTCTTGCCGGATGAACTTGCTGATGCAATCCGCAAGCAGGGCTATGTATTTAGATATCAGCCACAAGCGATAGATCAATTTATCAGGCGTTCTCTGCCAAAACTCGGAATCGAACAGTTTTCGGTGCATCGCCTGCGTCATTTCTTCTGCTCTTACGCTCACGATCTTGGCTATTCTGACGCTCAAATTCAAAAAATGGGTGGATGGTCGGCTTCATCTGACGTTATGCACCGGGTTTATCGACACGCGCTTAATGAAGAAGAAGCAAAAAAGAAACTTGCCGATGATTTTTCTTTTTCCCCTAACTGATAGACGGGATTGTGACCCGTAATCATTTTCAAGACAAATTCAAGACAAATTCCAAGGCAAAAATAACAATTTTGAGTTGTGCATAACTTCCGTGAGTTGTTTTTGAGGATAAAGAAAACCCCCGAAGTTTCAAGGCTTCGGGGGAATTTTGTTGTCATTGCTGACTTTGTGGATAAAGAGCGATAGACGGGACTCGAACACTTGCATCGGTTTTAATAAATGCCGTATTTACAAGGGTTTCAAGCCTGTGGATAACTTTTAAGACAAATATAAGACAAATTTAGCCCTGTTCCACCTGTCTTATCCATCCCTCTAACATCTGCTTGTGGTTTCCGTCCGGGGTATTCATCGATATCTCGCGTAACTGTTCTACAAGATCATCCTTGGCTTCGTCACGGCTATATCCTCTATACCCATAACTCCCATCATCGGGATACATCCTACCGTTATAATTCCGGGAATATCTACCCATAGAATCGCGTCTGCGACCCCTTGCATATGAATAGCCATCATTTGAATATCCGGCATCTTCCATAGCCATTATGGTATCGATTGACTTCACGGCATGTGTAAGTTTGTCGATGGTATATAAAGAGTTATTAGTTATACTATCCTTTTCGGCACACTTATGCAATTCATCCATCAGCATATCTTTGATTTTCTCTAAACTATGCATAACTCTACCTCGCTTAATCTGCTCTATAACTCATTCTTATCAATGTACCAACGCTTACCGATTCTTATGGCTTTGATTTTACCTTTTTTTATCAATCTGTTTGTATGTGCAAGTGAAATTCCTTTGATTGAAGCATATTCTGTCGATTTGATTAGATTATCGGGTATATTGTGCATCTGCGTCCAATCATTTAGTATTTCTTCTAATGATTACCTCTTTCATTTCCCCGTCACCCACACGACAAAAAAATAGACCACCGCAAGGGTAGCCAATAGTAAAAGGAATATGATTGCGCCAATTAAATCAAGTGTCATTTTCGTCATCCTTGATATAGTAACTGTTGGTTTCCTCGTCATAACCGAGATAACCTAACTTAACCAACTTTCGACAAGCGATTTCTGCAAAACCGCCGTGGTTTAACTCCCACAATTCCTCGTCCCATATCTCGTCTATAACCCACCTTATGAAGTCTTTGTCTGTCATTTGCTCACGCTTTCCCAAATCTGCTTAATAGCATCATCATATGACTTGCAATAAGCATTAAACCTTGCATTGTCATAGCCATAATCAGCGGAAAGTTCAAAACTGTCGCACTCGTCACACAATCCCCACTCACTCACGGGTTTACCGCATTTCGGGCAATGGTCTGTGCCGTTGTGGTATGTTCCGTCTTTGCTTACCATTTCAGCGCATATCCGATAAGCGTCTGCGTCTACCTCTATGCCGTAGTGGTCACAAGTATTCTGTTGTAAGTGAATACAATCTTTACAAGTCATAACGGATACCTACTTGAATATACGATTGATGCTACCCATACTATGAACGATACGATAAGCCATAGTAGGATTTTGGTTTTGTCGTTCATACATTATAAATATCATAGTTTACGATATGAGTGCGACACCGTAATAAGCGGGGGTTGTACCACTTTCAAGGGTGATTGTGCATACATCTCCTGATTTAAGATATACAACGTCGCAGAATGTACCTTTTGTTGGATCGTCAAGTATATCTGTATTGTTTAATGTGACTTTTCTACCCCCATAGTTTACATATGAAACCGTCCATAGTACGGTCAAGAAACATTCTGCGGTTGCATTATATGTGTACGAGGCATTAACTGTGCCCCTTGTATTGCCTGAACTTATCTGCGGTATGCTTCCACCCCCCCCGATTTTTCGAAGGGAACACAGTTTTTCAGCCATATCTTATCCCTCCACTTCGGGTTCGGGTGACGGAAGTCTGTCGATTGTTTCGGACTTGATTATTCTGCCATACATATCAAGCAACGATACCACAACATACCCTGTCTGTGCGTTACCGCCATACTGACTACATTTGTCGTAGAAAAGGTTTTCTGCTGATGTGAGGTCATCTTTTCTCGTGATTTCCTCTGAATTGCCACCACTCTTATTGAGTGAGAGAATGAGTACATAGTATTTTGTTAACATTTTGGTTTCCTCCTTATGAATTAATCAACTCCAGTTACTTTGATATAAAATGCCGTTGTCGGTATTGCGCTTGCATATAGATACAGACAAGGAACGCTATCATCACAAGTGACATACTGCAATAGGTTGTAACTTTCCTGTTCTGCTACTGTCGGTAACACTCCGCTTGCGCCGATATCTACTGTCGGACTTTCAACGTAAACGTGATTTAGTGATATCTGCTTTTTGTATAGCGTTGTGCCACTCTGCGAAGTGGTGTCGGAAGTCCAACCCGTGAGGTCGACCGATAAGGTTGTATTCTGATAATCGGTGAACTTAACTTTCCCCGTATAGCACTTTCTTCCTCTCATTATTAGTCCCATAGGTTTGCTCCTTTATTTAGTATATTCAAAAATAACAAATACTGGTCTGCCTGCATTTACTTGATTTAAGTTCCCATCCTGCAAATAAAGTGCTTTATTTGTTATGTTATAATTTGCAAACCATGTTGCGTTTTGATATGAATTAAGTCTTGTTCTCCACCCGTCTGCTCTTGATATAAAACCCTCAAGTTTTATAAGTTCTGTTGCACCTAAATCAACTGTTTCTGTTTTTACAATAGAAGTCCCTGCTGTTCCAGTACACCAAGTCGTTTTATATACTCTGCGATAAATCGGTTTACCGTCTATCCAAGTATCACCCGTCAAAACCTCGGAAGTTGAATAACCCCCACCGTAATAATCACACTCTTGTCTTGCCATAATTAACCCTCGCTTTCGGGAGTGGGTCTTGACCAAACACACTTCATATCCTGTTCAACCGCCAGTAGTTTGTTGACAATCTGAATCTTGAACCATAACACGTTCTCGTCTGCGGTCATATACCAACCCTTATTGAAGTACGCCGATGATGCGTCTGTGAAAGCCTGTTCCCAAGTATCCCCGTCATAGGCATATTCCTCAATCTGTGTTTTCTCGACTTTGACGGTTTCGCCCTCGATAACTTCGTCCTGTAAAAATGTCTTGACTATCTGTACCCATAATGTTGTTTTCATAATTTGTTCTCTCCTTTACTAATTTTTCACATAGTAAACGCTTATGTTGTACTTGTTTACAGTCGTGTTCATAATACTGATGAATAATTTATCGCTATCCGTACAAGCGGTTTGTATAAGATATCGTGTTCCGTTTGAAGTTCCGTCCATTTTTCCTATCCACGTTGATGATGTATAAAAACTTTCCTCATATTTAACTATATCAACCGCCGTGGGCGTTAAACTTGCATCAAGTGGTGTAACCGTGGTAAATGTACCCGAACCATAGAACGACTTTCTATACAACGTCCGACCGTCTGCCCACGTTCCAACAACAGTTTCATCTGTATTGTAGACATATTCGGGGTCAACAGTTACCGCTAACGGACACTCGATCAGTAACCAAAATGTCGTATTCTCTGCGAGTGCAGGAAACGTAATTGTTGCCGTACCGTTACCAACACTACTTAACTTTGCCGATACCTTATATTGAGGATTTGTTGACACCTTGCAAGATGCAGGCTCGGCAAGTATGCGTATATCTGCCGTGGGTTTTATGTGCGAATTAGTGAATGTCAGGCTCGTTGCGCCTGTGAGTGCGGTCTGTCCACTTGTTTCGACATAGTACGCTTCGGCAACATCAATGTCCGTGATGTGATAGTCAACATTCGGGTCATCTTCGTTATTCGCCACAAGTGCGTCATATTCCGCTTTTGTGACCTCGACCATAAGATTTTTATTTACCCATTCCGTTCCGTCGTGAAATAGGCTATCTCCCAAAGTAGGTGAACTTAAATCTACATCGTTAAGGTCATTCAGTTCTTCGGGTACGCTTACCGCACCTTGTATCTGTTCCCCTCGGTTATCGTGCGCCGTTGCCCCTGCCAACAGATTGTTTGCGTTTACCGTATCCCCCGTTAAATCTATCAGCGTTTCGTTTCCCAATACTACCTTGTTTACTTTCTCGTTTGCCATTGTTGATTACCTTTTCTTTGACCTGTGCGTCGGTGCTTTATGGTATCCCTTGCCGTTACACATATTGCATTTTACGTTGCCACTTGGAATCCGTCTTTGCCGGGTTGTTGTGGTTACTCTTACTCTCTGTGCCATGATCTACCTCTCCTAAATGCTTTCGATTTTTGCCCAAGTATTTACACCAACTATGCCGTCAGCGTGTAATTTATGATCTGTCTGAAACTCGATGACCGCATTGCAAGTGTTTACCCCAAATATGCCATCTGCACCACCAACATGATAGTCAAAAGAAGCAAGTTTCTGTTGCAGATACTTTACATCTTCCCCACGGCTACCCATCCGAATAGTTTTTCGCGGTGTCAGGTCAGAACTCCCGATGTTCTCATACCGGGGGCGTGCATACGCAATAATGCAGGATTTGCGTGTGCGTTTCATAACCTTTCCACCATTGTCATTTGATGAAGCAGATGTATTGCCCTCGATAGTCGTTATGGTGTTACCGCTTACGGCTATTACAAGCCCTACATGGTTCGTCCTGCGATTATTTGTTGAATACTTGAAGAATACAAGATCACCCGGAATAGGCTTCTTTACGATCTGATTGTTTACCTCGAAATATTCAAGCATATTTGCACAAGATGCCGTTTTGGGTACAAGACCCGTCCCCTTAAATAACCAACAAATAAAAGTGGCACACCAAGGATATGATGTACCGCTTACTGAATGTCCGTAAAACCAATCGTTATATTTGACTTTGTTAGAACTCGGTGGGTTTTCGCAAACTCCGATTTCTTTTGTTGCTATTGCAATAATCTGTTCTACCGTCATTTCTTCAAAATCCTGTTTACCTCGGCTTGTACTTGCTTAAAATCATACCCTGCTCTTGTCAGTTTTTGCCTGCGGTCGTTTCCGTTGCCCCATTTGCCGTCTATGACCTCGTTAGCGACCTCTATAAGCGACTTTTTGGGTATGTCCCTATCGAACATAGCCTTTTCCTCATAACGGCGGTTTGTGAGTCCTTTAAGGACTACACCACGGCTCTTGTTATATGAGGGCAATGCTTCGCTGATCTCCCGGATGGAACGCATACCGCCATTCACCAACTTCTTCAAATTGCCTGCTCCGCAATTATAGGTAAAAGACACAAGCGCATCAAACTGTGATTGAGTAAGCCGATATATCGGCGCATAGACTTCAACATACTTTTCAGCGTTTTGCAGATCAGATCGCAAAAAATCGTCAGCCTGTGTTTGTGTAATTGTCATTCCCTGCGTCACATTATGCGTATGTCCGTATCCAATAGTCCAAACCCCGGATGGACACTTGTATGCCGTCAGATGACAACCCTCATACTTCTTTATGAGTTTTAGTCCCTCGTCACTCGTTCGCATTATCCTCTTCCTCGACAGTTTTGGGAATAATTACGGCAATCTGTTCAAGAGTCTGCTTAATCTTATCAAAACCAAGCATCGCACCAAGCCATATGCAAACGATCATCAAAACAAGGCAGATAATGTTATTTACTGTCCAATCAATGCCTATAAGCATATAAGCAACCGCCGTACCAATACCACCAACGACTAAAGCGTCCACAAGGGCGATTATGTTGGCTGAATAGTCCATTCCTGCGTTCTGATAGGCTTTCTTTACGGCTTCGGTAATCAGCCCACAAGCCATAGAACCAATGGTGAAGAGTGAAATGAATAATGTTACTGTCATAAGTCGTTTACCTCACTTTCGTCAAAATCAACGGTATTTTCATCCTCGTTCTTTATCTTGTAAACCTTAATAAAGGCGCAAGATGCTATTTCTGTACCAAAAAAGGCGTACAAGCACGTTGTAAGAGTTTCGTGCGATACGCCTGTCAAGGTTGAAAAGATGAACTCTGCGATAGAGTAGATCAAGATAATTATGATCGAAAAAACTATGTAGTTCGCAAGTGGTATTTGTTGTAATTTGTCTTTTATTTTCATATATTTTGTAACAAGGGTGGCAGGATTTGAACCTGCGATTATGAGAACCAAAATCTCATGCCTTACCGCTTGGCAACACCCCTATGCTTATGCACCGTGTTTCATAGAATCAATGTTTCCTGCAAGTATCCGTATCTGCTCTTGTCTAACCGCATCAGACTCTTCAAGGTGATACATACGCTCGACAAGGTTATTGTGCTTATCGACTCTATCAGAAAGTGTATCTATTTTTTGCTCGATCAGGGCAATCTGCGTCTGTACGGTTGCATTAACTTGTGTAACATCATCCTGCACATCCCGGATACCTTTTAGATATTCTTCGCGATGTGCCACAAGCAAATTTTTTACTTCCTCGGTCTGCTTCTCTCGGTCTTTTCTCATAGTGATATGCCAAGTTCCAAAAGCCACAAGTAACGATGCACAAGCCGATATGAGTGCGGTAATTATTGCTTCGGTCATCTGATATCACCCCACTTATGCACCAATCGTGACGGTATAACCGCCCTGTGCGTTAAGAACTCTCGTAACAGGAATGGGGGCAATGTCAACTTCTGCCAAGTAATCATATCCGCTATCAGGCAGAATGGTCTGTGCAACAAGTGAAGATGTAGCACTCTTTGTCTGTGCCGTCACGCCCTCTCCTGTGTATGTACCAAGAACACCAAGAATGGTTACACCATCTTTGATGTTGCTTGCGATAATCTTTGCCTTTTCAGTTGCATCAATATCTGCCGTACCGCTACCATCATGGTATCCACTCGGTATAGTTATGCCATTAAGGTCATCAATTTCTGCATCAAAACCGCCATTGTTGGTCATCGTACCTGTGACTTTGTTCTTATTAATGTATGCGGTCTTGCCTGCAAGAATCTCGCCTGCCGTTGCATTTGCATCTGTGGTATTAGAATCATAGGTGTTTGTACCTGTTACCAACTCACCATCTGCGCCGTGTGCGGTATAGCCGTAAAGCAGATGACTCGCATCTACGGTATCGCTTGTCAGGTCTATGAGAACTTCACTTCCAAGAACAACTTTTGAATTTGCCATTGTTTTCTTCCTTTCTTTTATTCAACATCAATCGTTACGGTGTACCCACCGCCAAGATTTCCGACTCTTGCGACGGGAACTTCTTTTACAGTTACATCATCGTTCATTGATTTGCCGTTAGTAGGCAAAACCTGCTCGATAAGTTTTGGCTTGACGGTATAATCTCCCGTGTAGTCCGGCAATCGACCGCCCTCACCATATTTGATACCTACATCAAAGTCGATTTTGATTGAGGTATCGAGTGATAAATCTATATCAATAATCGGTAGACTCATATCAAATTACCTCGTTGTAAAGTATCCTCTCAATGTCATCAAGTTTCCTGATCGCACTTGCTATACGCAATCCCTCATTTGTGATCGCACGAATCTGAATGAACGCTTCGCCTTGCTTGAATAGCATCGTTTCTTCCTGCGTTAAAGGTATGTTGATGACCGTTCCCGATATCGTTATGTCCTCATTTGTCTTTGTAAGACTCGCTGAATCCTGCTGAATAGTAATGTACCATTCAGCGATCTGGGACATTTCAATACCCTTGATATTCAGTTCGATTGTCGGTGTTGTTCCTCTTCTCATTGTCTTTCCTCAATGAAAAAGGATAGCCATTTGACTATCCTTAACTGTTAACCTGCGGTATATAAACCTCAATGGTGTCGCCTGCGTTTCCACTTTGCTTTGCTACGCCTAAAGGATTTAAGCCACCCGACCATTCTTGTACTGTGTCGGTTAATGTTCCCTCTACAATTTGGTCATTTATGGCTTTTACTATCTTGTAATAAATAGACGGTGACGAAACTCTTAATAGTGCAAAATCATTATTATCAAATACCCATAATGGCGATGTGTTGTATGTAGCACTTACTGTATCGCATAATTCCGACAAGCCTGTTTGCTTATCTGTTTTATATAAGTCAAAAAAGAATGTGCTACCAGAAGTAGCATAATATAAAAGCCAATAATAATACCCATTTTTATCAGTATAGTCTGACCGAACAGGAATATAATTATCTGCCGTTGATAGGTTATTTTTCAAATCTCTACTTGTTGTATCATAGATTCTATCCTCATAGGTATAATGCCCCGAATATCCATAATGAAAATGTGTAAGTATGTATCTTTCACCAATGGCATTACCAACAAATGTCATACTTGCTGAAATACTACTACTTGCTGATGTATCAAACACTAAAAGATTTTCTATGGAAGTGATAGAGCCATTTGTTAAATCAATGTAAGCAAACTTTAGTTTGCCATATGCCATATGTTGACTACTGGTGTTACTTACAAGGTAAACGCCAAAACATATACCATTTCCGAAACTCTTACCAATAACAAGTCGTGAACCACTTTGGTCTGTGACGGATTTTGTATCGACAAGAGTAATGTTTGATAAGTCTGCACAAGAGAACGTTTTAACAGTATAAGTAACTGTACTTGAACCGCTACGTTCTACGGAAACAAGATAGTTCCCTACTTTATGCTGAAAAGTCTTATTGATATTACTTGAAAGAGTCAGCGTCTTATTTGCCACATCAACAGTAAATACATCACCAGATGTGCTTAAATATGTCGTATCATTGTACTTTACTAACTCTGTACTCTGCGCCGTTGTGTAAGAATCCTCGATTGTAATTGTGCCGTTATCATAAGTGATAAGTGTGGCGTAACCACTTAATCGAGTTATATATAATTTCGCCGTGGCATCAACAAGAAAACACTCTTCGGAAAAACTTGAACCTGATATAGTTTTCTCTGCCGTATCGTAGTGATACTCCACAAAATCACCTGCAACGATAGAATTGCCTGTTGCTACCTCAAAATCGTCTGTTGTGGCGTTCAAAAATATACCGCCGTTACTTGCGTTTGTTCTTCCTCTCATACTGCTACCACCCTTATACGAATAGTTGCTACAATATCGCCAACAAACTCGTTAGCGTTAAACAGTTTCAAGTTTCCTGCGTAGCACTCTACTGTTATGTCAGCCTGCTCTGCCGTTGTAATAGTTGCTGATGTGAAATAAACATCTGCCACACTATTAGCCGTTATTCGGTTATCATTCAACTGACAAAATCCGTTAGCAAAAATGAGCGTTCTTTCTTGGCATAGTATAAAATCGTTATCTGCGCTCCCTGCCGTTGTTGCACTTCCTGCCGTGGTAGCCGTATCTGCACTATCAGCCGTTGTTGCTTTCTTTGCTTCTACACTTCCGTCAAGAAATCCGGCAAGATCATCTGCATTATCTTCGGCTAAATCTATAACCGCATTGATCGTACTGTTAGTGTTATTCACTACATCAGCATCGTAATCATCGCCAACTTGAATGTATGTAGTTGTATCTTCAAGTTCATAGGTATCGGTTTCGCCTGATACGGCGGTCATACGATATTTTCTGTGAGCATTAACCGAAGTATTGATAATATCATCGGTAAAATCTGTTTTGAGTTTTGTGATAGCCATTATACAATCCTCACTTCTATTCGTGCTTTAATCGTACCGCTTGGCGTTCGCCCTGCGGTCAATGTGATTGCACCTGCGCTTGTTTCAACGGATATAACCGCTTTTCTTGCATTATCAATCGTATCTCTGCTGAATATCACGTTAGCAAGACTATCTGCGGTTACATTTGCGTTTTGAATCGTGCAAACCTTGTTGGTAAAGTTTAGTGTTTGCTCTGCAATAACAATATCGTTTGTAACACTTCCTGCCGTGTTTGCGTGTGTCGCCGACGTTGCACTTGCAACCGTTCCTGCTTCATCTGTATGTGATAAAACAGTTGTGCCGTTCTTGATTTTCTTGATTTCAGCATCTATTGTTTCTTGTGCCGTAATAACATCATTTATAGTCTTATGTTGTTCATTTATCTCAAATGCCCCAAAATATGACCCATCTGTGGTATATACGCTTACATCCTCAAACAATGCTTCGTTGTTACCAACGTTTGTGACCTCATATTTCTGTTGTGATGTTACGGCATCCACAAAATCTGTGGGTAATTTGTTTATTGCCATATCCTTATACCCTCAATGCACGTTTAGCACCTAATCTAAACGGCAATGTTGCCATTGCTTCATACCATCCATCTATGGTCGCCTTTAATGTCAATGTGGCATTTTCAATACGGTTCAACTCCGCAAAACCGATAAATACTCCATTTGGATAGAATGTCATCGGCTGACCAATGTTTGCATTAATCATTTGTTCATTAATTGTATTTAAGTTTTGCTCAAAAGCATTGAACTTCGCCACATCCCAATAACCTGCATACGATGATATGTCAGAACCCATGTCAATAATGTCATATTCGCCATATATGAGTTCTGATTCATCGTGCAGATATTGAAGATTATTCTTTATGCGGTTGTAATCGGCTATATTAAACGAATCGGTTGCCGACCAATTCGTCTTTGGTGTACTCCAAGCCATTTATACAACTACCTTTCTTGCTTTCATTGTGCCTGACCACGCCCCGGTGAACTCCAAAGTGTTCTGATAATTGCGTGCGGTCACTATATCGCCTGTCTTTAATTCGAGATAGAACAGATCGTCAGCGTCTATTCTTGGGTCACCACGCCAACTAAATTCATAGTCAACATCGCCCAAGAAGAAATCAGCAAGCCAACTTTCTATCAGATCAGCGTGTTCTGCATCCGAAACCAACGGATTCGACCATGTTTTTTCTGCCCCGGTTGCATTATGTGTAACGGTATATAACTGTTCGTCTATTGAATACTCATAGCCCTTAATTGCTATCTTTACATCAGTTGATGATACATTAGATAAAGCAACTGTTATCGCATACGCACTTGACTTAACTATGCTGATGCTTGCCGTACCCTCTGTCACGCTTGCCGTAAAGCCATATGACGGGTTACTAAACGTAAAGGTATATTGTTTATCCTCTGCGTCTTTAATTGTGCTTGTAACAAGGTCTTTGGCATCTTCTGCGCTCTCTTTGTAATTAAACATCGACACGATAACAGACTTGATTCTTTCCTGACGTGTAGCCGTGGGCGAATCGTACATCATATTTCGTGCGATGGTATAATCTGTCGGCGCACCAAATATAACCTTATCTATCGTTATACGGCTATTCGGATGACCTTTAGTGAACTCAATTTCCATAACATTGAACTCTTCAAAGCCGTCTGTATATGAATAAGCCACATCCGGGTCAGTAATTGTTAAGGTTTCAACTGTTGTGCCGTTTAATTTTGTGGTAATAACAAATTCCTGCGGTGCTACGTTTCTGAATCTGATATTAAATGCTGACGGCGCATAATCTGCTTCAAGTGTCAGCGTTATTTTAGGATTCGTTGTATAATCACCATTTGCATCTGCTACCGCGCTACTTACATAACCAACTATGTCAGTATCCACTTCACCATAAAACCGAAGATTTTGGTCTGCAAGCGATGAAAAATCCTGTGATGTGATTGCATATGCTATCTTGTCCGTATCATTCTTTATATTTTCTACATTTGAGTAGTCCGTTTCACCATTTGATGTAATCGTGTAGTCCGGGATAAATGTACTTTCAAGATAAATCTTTCCGTCACGATCTTCACGCAAAGTACAACGCCCTGCATTTGCAATGATTTGCAATGCTTCGGTATGTGCAACGGGTGGTAACGGATTGTGTACCGTTATCAGTTTCAATGTAGAATCAATCTTGTATTCCTCAATTCCTGCATCCTCGCATACATCTTCTGCAAGATCATAAAGGGTAATACCTTGTGCGCTATATACGCCACCATAATAAACGCCGGACATATAATCGAATATGTCTGTTGCGGTAAATGTCGCATCCCTGTCGGTTGCCTGCCACGACTTTAAGTGTGTAACAGTTTCGGGTAGCCATTCAATTTCGCCGTCATCCTTGGAATCGTAGCCAAACTGTACCTTTACTTCCTGTCCCACTTCAAAAAAAGCAAGCACAGAGTTAGGATTGTCAGGATTATAATACTGATCATAGTTTTCCACCGTAATGCTAACATCTGTACTCGGCAAACTGTCTGCAAGCGGTGAAACATACGATGTTTCGCTATATCGTAGCGTATTATTGTTCGTGAACACGTTTGTTACGCCCATAGACAGGCTATATATGCGTAGTCTGTCCTGACCGCCAAGCATTTCTGTTGCCGTGATTGTCAGCGTTTCAATATCATGCAAGCCCTGTTCAATCGAGAAATAGCGTTTATCGTTATCGGTAATGGTTATTGTTTCCGTCCCGTTTGAAATTGTAAATCCAATCGGGTATATATCCCCAAAATCAATAGTAAAGCCTGCCACATCATAAATATCGCCACCAAAATCGAACGATATCGAACCAAGCACATCATCACTCACAAGACCGTTATTGTAGAATACCGCACCTTGCGTGTTCTCCGGCAGGAAGTACATACTTCCGTCTACTTTTGATAAATTCTGCTCACAAGTCGCATATATCTGCGTGACCGGGTTGCCTTTAAGTACCGATTCATCTGAAAAATATGTCAGATCAGAAACATCGGAAACTTCAATGCTTTCCTGCGCCTTGCTATTGACTATACCAAGCGTAACCCTTATGTATCCACGATTACGCCCTATGTTTTTCATTGATTCAACGTATTCGGGAGATACTTTTTGCATCGCTTATCACCAACCGCAATCTATAAGGTTTACCGCAAGAACTTCATCCTTGCTTACTTGATGCGTTTCTTTATCAACAAATAAGGGTTTTACTGTTCTATCACCGGGATACATCTTAATCGTTGTGGGTTGCCCTGTCCGGCAATCCTCAAATGTTACATCAACGAAAAAGTCATCAAATAACTGTAAGATTCTTTCGCGTTCTTCTACATCAAGTCCGACCCATTGCAACTGATCTAACTTGATAAGATCGCGACCAACTTTCTGACCTACCATTGCACCATTCAAATTACGTCCGGCATCAACTGTTGTCTGAACAACATATTGAAAACCATATCTCGGTGATGGTAAATCATATCCGTTTACATTCAAAAATGAACTCATTGCCATAGTTTTCACCAAAAAAAATAGACTATGCGATGTTGCATAGTCCTCTAATGTGTAGATATGACAAGTTTCCCCACTTCCACCTAATAACATAATAGGCAGAAATGGGTGGAACTGTCAATGTTTTTGTTAAAATGAGTATCCGTTACGCGCTTTCCGGGTATCATAAGCCGATACGATCTCACGACCATCGATAACAACTTTGCTACCCTGTCTTACCGCACCGATAAGTTCACGAAGAAGATCAAGTTCTTCGTTACTTGAATCAGCGTTTGCACGCATTATAGCCTGATACGTTGCCTGTGCAATACCATCTGTGATCTGCTGATTGTTTGCAACGGCGGTCTTGCCATTGCTAAATCGACCAACTAACTCGTTATGATTTGCAAAGAATAGACCATCTTCGGGGAAACCGCCAACGGCATAACCTTTTGTACGTTTTCGCCAAGCCAAATAATCATCTTCAAGCGCACTACTTATCTTTGATACAGTAGACGTTACCCTTGAAGTATTTGCCGTGGTATAAGAACTTGAATTAGTCTTTGACGAACCCACGCCTGTCACTTTTTCGGCTATGTTACCAACGGTATCTTTAACCTTATCCCATACTCCCTCGGCTTTGGATTTAATATTATCAAAAGCATCTGATGCGTTCTTTTTAAGGTTATCCCAAATGCCTGATAACCCGTCTTTGAGTTTCTCAAAACCTTTCTTTACGGCATCGCCTGCTTTGGATGCCCAATCGCCCAAGTTGTCTTTGAACTTGCCCCAAAAATCTGACGCTTCGGACTTGATCTTCTGCCATTTCTCGCCGATTCCTTTTCGGAGATTTTCAAAAGTCTGAACTACGGTATCCCACTTTTCGGTCGCCCATTCAGCAATCTTTTTACGCCATTCAACGAGGAAGTCGGCAAAATCCTTTTTGAAGTCCTGCCACCTCTCGTAAATCTTGTCTTTGAGTTCTCGCATAGCATCGGTGATTGCATCCCACTTTTCAGATGCCCATTCAACGATTTTTTCTCTCCAACGCTCTTTGAACTCGTCAAAATCGGCTTTCATCTGTTGCCAACGGTCGTAAATCTCGCCCTTAATGGTATCCATAGTGGTTGTGATTTCATCCCATTTTGAGGTTGCCCATTCGGTTATAGAATCACGCCAATTCTTGATGTGTTCCTCAAAGTGTTGTTTCATTTCGCCCCAACGGTCTTTGATATAATCTCTAACCTCGGCTACTTTGTTTGTGATCTCATCCCAACGCTCGGTTGCCCATTGAACAATGCGGTTATGCCATTCACCGATATGATCTGTGAAGTTCTGTTGCATTTCGTGCCATTTGGTTTCAATGGCAGAACGTATCTCTTCGACCTTGTTGGTGATATCTTCCCATTTGGTAGATGCCCACTCTACAATCTGACCTGCCCAAGTTTGAATATGCGTTGCGAAGTTCTCTTTTATCTCACCCCACTTTTGTTCGATATATCCTCGAACTTCCTCTATCTTATTTGTAATGGCATCCCATTTCTGTGTTGCCCATTCTTGGATTTTTTCGCCCCATTGCTCGATAAACGTACCAAATGCGGTTTTGAGTGCTTCCCACTTTTCACCAAGTGTTGTTTTGAGATTTTCCCAATGCTCACCAATTCCCTCGACAAAACCTCTGAATTTTTCACCGATTCCCTCAAAGAATCCTGTTACGGCAGGAACTACTGTATTATTCCACCAAGCAGATATCTCATCCCAATGTTCGTGAATAGCAAGGGCAATGCCACCAATAACTGTGATAATGCCTGCAACCGCAAGTGCTACGGTAGCAGGTGCGCCAAGAATGATTGCGCCGATTGTGCCTAATGCTACACCGAGTAATGCAAGTGCGCCGTCAGCAACCGTAACGCCCTCTTTCCACATCTTACCGAACTCAATACCTGCAAGTGATAAGCCACCTGCAACAAGAGTTATTCCACCAAGAGTTTTAAGAAAACCGCCTATCTTGCTACTTGCTTCGCCAAAGAACTGTAATTCCATAGGCAATGAGCCAAGCGTTTTCTCGCAAGAGTCATTTACTTTCAAGTTGGCATCGGCAAATAGGTTTTTGGATTCTGATGCTTTCTTTGCACTTCCAAAAATCTTTTCAAAGAGCGAATTTTCTTCGCCCATCTTGTCATTGCCACCAAATATCCAATTAAGAAGATTGATGCCAAGACCTTTCCCGGTAAGTAGTTTTGAAATACCGCTTGCAAGTTTTCCACTACCAATGACCGCACCGATAAGCGTTAATAGTCCTGTTTCAAACGGCGCGGTTGACATAGAGCCAAGCCAAGCAGATATGATACCACCAAGAACATCGCCAATGATTGCCAATACTTCTTTAATTATTTTCAGCCAATCAATGCCTTTTAAGAAGTTGCCGATTGCCTGTCCAACCTCAAACCACTTGATTTCTTTAAGTGCGCCGTGGATAAGTTCAAAAAAGCCTTTTGCGATGTTGGATACCGCTTTACCAAGTGCTTTCCAATCAATCGTTTCAAATATACGATTTATAAGGTTTCCTACATTCTTGCCAAGATTCTTGAAATCAATCTTGTCAAATGCTTCGTTGAACGCATTTGTAATCGTGTTGACAAGTTGCGTAAGGTCAAGAACTCTACCCTCACCAAAATCAAATAATGCGTCAAGAACATCGTTAATGTCTTTTGCATTTTCGAGTGACGTTGCAAGTTTCTGAAAATCGTTTGCAAGGTTTTGGAAATAATGACCGTTTACAAACTCGATTACTACATCTGCAAGTTTATTGAGTAAGGATAATAACCCGTTTCCGATAACCTCTGCAATTCTTTCAAGAGCATCAAAAATATCAGCAAGTGCGCTACGAAGTTTATCCCACTTGATACCATCTACAAGTTTCGTACCAATATCAAGTAATTTAGGCAAAAACTCTTCGACAATGTATGTGAACCCTCTTTGCAGGAATATTTCATTGAAATCAAGAAGTATTCCAAGTATATGTTCTGCCTGTCCGTCTATTGCCGTGAGCAGATTAAGGATTGATTGAAGTATCGGGTTAAAATTAAGTTCGCCTGCCCACTTTGCCCAAGAAGCCGTAAGTTTCTCGGTGAATCCTGTGATCTTCTCGATTATGTTGGCTATGGTCTGTAATATCTTGTATCCTTTTTCGCCCTCATTCCATGCATCCCGGAACTGACGGGCAAGGTTACCGATTAACTCAAAAATATTACCAAACGAACTGAATATATGCTCGAAAGTCTTTTCAACGGCATCGGATTCCCAAACTCTCGCCCAATCACGGGCAATGTCTTTCAAGAGTTTGCCGACTTCGCCTGCCATATACTTGAACTGTTCGATGACCTTATCGCCTACGGCATCCCACGCTTCGCCTATGGGTTGCCATACTTTCTTTGCCCAAGCAACAATCTTATCAGCGATTTCCTGCGCTTTGTTCTGTAATTTGGCAAATGCTTCATCCCATGCTTTCTGATACTCGGATACGGCATCAAGGAAAGCCTGATCAAGTAAACCACTTACGCCAAGATCGTCAAGTTTGTTATCATCATCCTGATTGTCATTCAAGATGTTCAATTCATCGATGCCAAGCAGATTGTTTTTGAGTTTCTTTGCCGTTTCACTTGCGTCATCAAGTGATTCATCTAACTCTTCCGACTCGTCAAGTATGTCTGAAAGGGCTTCATTTGACCCACCACCGCTTTTTAACATCCCTGACAGATCAATATGCAATGCGTTCGCAATCGTCTGCATAAGGCGTTGTAACGCGATTACAAGGGCATTTACATAAGGCAATACCTTTTTCAGAATTGGCAGGAACAACGAACCGAACATTGTAGCCAACTTATTAAGGTTAGCCGTTAACATTCTGATCTGATTTGCCGGGGTATCGAGTGTATCGGCAAGGTCGCCCCAAGCGTATTTTGTCGAATCCAAGATCATTATTGTACGCAATAATGCCTTGTCAGCCTGCGACAATTCTTTTGAAGTAGCATTAATGCCTAACTCCAAAAGTTTTTCATCCATAGCAGATGCACGAATGTTCACGCCAAATTTGTCGACCGCCCTGCTCATACCTACAAGAGCCGATGACATATTCTGCCAAACATCTTCAAAGTCCATATTCTTAACAGATGCAAGGTCTGCGCCTATCTCTGTCAGAACGTTGGACAGAATAACGGCTTTGTCAGATGCAACGCCCATAGAGTTTGCAATCTGTGCAAATGTAGCCTGATAATTGAGCGTCAAGTTCGGGTCAAGACCAAGGTTTGCCATCCCGGTCATCTTCATGTTGCCGTTTTCGATGGTAAATCCCGTCAGTTTAGCCGTGAGCGACTTTGCGGTCTTGGTGTATTCATCGTAATACGCTTCGGCTGATTCCTTGCCTGCATCGCCCATTGTTTCAACGGCTTTGTTGGCTATTGCTTCAAATGATGAATTAAAGTAGTTGACAGTTTCAAGGTAGTCAAAAGACTTCTTGATCGCTGACCAAAACTTTGAAAGTACACGCAAAAGAAGCCAAAACTTCACATATAATGTTCCTATGGCTACCGCAAACTTTGATGTTGCTTTCTCTGCGGTTTCAACTCTCTGACTATATGTTTTAAGCCTATTTATCGTACCGCCGATGCCCTGCGCTACCGCCTTTACGGATGCGCCGAATACTTGAAACGGACTCTTGGCAACCGTGATAAAGACTTTTTTCATTATCATACCGATTTTCTGTATGGATTGTGACAGATAATCGATATTGACTCTTGCCCCTTTACTCGATTCGCCAATAACCTTTACGCCGTTAGCATATCCTCTTGCGCCCTGCACAAACTCTGCAATAGCCTGCGTCATCTGCACAAGATCACCACGGATTTCGGGTGTCTGCGCCAACTTTGTAAGCAGATTGCTTAAAGCATCCCCAAGACGCGGTATATTATCAATAGCCTGCGCCGTACCTTTAGACCCTAATTTGCTTAAAGACTTGGCAAACTCTTCAACATGGATGGCGTTCTGTGACAGGGTTGCAATGTTGTTCATTGACGCACCCATCTTGTCGAGTGATTCTGCCGTTGCTTCTATGCCTGCATGATCTACTGTCGATAACTGACCAAGGTTTTTAACAAGACGCGAAAAGTCAGCCGTACCAACACCGCTTTCCTTAAAGGTTTTCATAGCGGTGGCAAGTTTGGTAACGCCTGCCGAAAACTTCATCAGACCGCCACTTTTCGTACCAAGTGCATCTAACTGTGTAGCAAGACCTGCTAAATGCTTTTCAAGTGCGTCTATCGCCCTATTTGCACTTCTCGCATCAGATGTAATTCGTATGCTGATTGAATCGCCATTTCCAAGATTTGCCATTTTCTCACCCTTACAAACAAAAAATGGGGCGAAGAACTACTCTTCGCCCCTTGTATTAGTGCTTTGTCTTTTCGATAACTCGAAATTAGCCTGCATTATCCGAAGTTTGCCGAATAGCAATTCTGTTTTCCGGCGTTTCTCTTCTTCGGTCATTCCGTCAGGTGAATCGTTTGATGCACCCTCTAAATCGAATGGCTTTGCAGGATATTCTATTGCTTTTACACCTTTCTTCTTGAACATATTACCGACCGTGGCTTCAAGTGCCTTGACGGTATATGCCCCCTCTAAATGGTATAAAGCGTTTTGCTCTTTAACAAATAACTTATGACCCTCAATATGCGCGTTCACTATCCTTGGGTTCATTTCCCAAAACTGTTCCCATGTAATGCCCATTGCCATACATTGCGGAAACCACTCTTTCGTGAAAAACTCACGCATTGTTGAATAGTTAGTTATTTTTCTTTCTTTGCTGACTTGCTCTCCGTTTCCTCGTCCTGCGTAGTATTGCTGATCTCTCGTTTCTGCAACGCCCGAAAAAAATCACTCTTTTCCATTTCTTCGTTCATTGCTTCAAGAACGTCTGTAAAGTCACCACCGCCGATAACGTGTGCTTCGATCTGCTCTCCGGCGAACTCTGACCCTTTTCCTGCACATACGGCAAAGTATGCACGAACTACTGACATAGGCTTGTTCTGCATATCCTGCAATGATACGCCCATATCTTCAAGATCACAAATTACGTTGTAGGTAAACGGTTTTGCGGTGTATGTAACACCGTTGATTTCAAATGTTCTCATAGCGTCTTTTCTCCTTAAATGCTTTTTAACGGTAAATGTAAAGGGGGCAAGGTATTACCCTCACCCCCAAGTGCCTGTTGACCGATGTTTATATGGATGTCGATGCCTGCGGTTCGATAGCAGGTAACATACCCTTATAATCTTCAAGAATGAATGTGATCTCTACGGTCATAAGTTCGTTCTGTCCCATATCAGGCTGTGGAATATGCTTGGGTGCCTGCACGATTGCATAGAAGCCGTCAGGAAGATAAGGACTCCAAACCTCTGTCCACATCTTCTGCCCGGATGACAGACCCGAATATGCGGTAATCATTGCTTCCAACTGTGATACTGTTTCGGGTGTAAGGTTGAAAGTGACAGGGAAAGTACCCAATGTGTTATCGTAAGGCTTTTTATCCTTACTTCTACGCCATTACAACGTAGTTCAGCATATCTTTTCACCAAACGGCTCTGCACCGTTTATTGCTCGGTGTCACGGACTCTTGGGTGAATTATATTCTCTTGTATCTCAACAAGAGTTTCATCACCTATGCGTTGCCCCTGTTACGATTTTTAATTCGTAACTTCGGTTCGGATTGTCGTTGCAAACGATTTTCCCGTTTAATTCCGTGATTATACTCTGTCGCTATTAGCAATTTCACGACAGACGGCAGATTAGTAACTTCGCATTTATTACGCTACTAACTTTTTACCTGTGTCCTGTCGACCTGCGATGTATCTTGAGATTTCATCCTCAAGTGCGGATGCGTCTATCTGCTCGGTGTCAAGGCTGACACCACCAACGGAGTTTGCTCTCTCAAGCCAAGTGAATGAACTCGGCTTTGTAGAACCTGTGCCTATGCCATATCCAAACTTTACGCCAAGTGTGGAAATGCCTGCGGTTGCAACTGCCATTTTTTTGTCCTCTCTTTCTTATAGTGTTAATTCGTCTTGTCCACCAACAACACGATTAAATCTTGCAACAAACCGCCATAATGACGGCGAATCAGTTGAAACCTCTTGAACCCCAAATGATAAAGAATATCCCAACTGATTAAAAATATCGCCTGCATCATTGATAATGTTGTAGGCTTCATCGTAAGAAACGGAACTTGTAACTTCTACTTGAAAAGTAGAATCGATGCCGTTCTGCGATTTACGCAATAGATCATCGCCTATCTGTGTCGAACCGATTTGTCGCATAAACAAGCAAGGTAATGATATTGACTCTACTTCGTGCAGGCTTCTCGCACATTTAAGTGTTTTCCACTTTTGAACGGTTCTGCCCTTACTATCAGTTATTTCAAGGTCTTTCATCGCCTGCTTGACGATGGTAAAAACCTTATCAAAAACCTCGTTAGATAACACTACCAAATACCTCTTTTGCTATTCTTATGACTAAATCTCTTTGCCGTAAGGCTTGGCTTGCGTGAAACATCGGCATCGTGGCTTTTATACCATGGGTATGATGCCATTGATCGTCATTGCCGTAATATGACCATCCACTATCGTCAAAAGCGTGTTTTTGTCGTGGAAATGTGCCTACGCCCATTCCAAATGTAGCCGACCAAGGATTTGGTGTTTGTTCGGGGTTAAAAGTAATACCCGAACCGAACTCGACAAATAAAACTTGTTGCCCGGTTAATTTCAAACTTACCGAAGATACCCAACCGTTTGCATCAGTTTTAATGTTCAATGTTCCGACAGGCTTATCATAATCTGCCGTTCCATCATCCTCATTTGTGGGTGATGCTTCTGCAAGATAAATCTGTGCAACATCAAAACCCTCTTCGGCTAACCTCTTCGCAAATAATGCAGAGTATCTTTCAAGGCTATGCCTATAAGATTGTAGTTCACCGATGATATGTCGAATACCTTGCGATGATAAACTACCTCTGATTACTTTTCTTGCGTTAGGTCTGCCCATTGTTTTTGACTCGCTTTGCTATAAGGAATCGGTCATATAAAAGCGATGAACGCACCTTTACAACGTGATAGTCTGCGCTATTTTCATCAACAACCGTTGTTTCGCCTGATTCTTTGTATGTCGGCTCTGTTTCGTGCCAAATCAGGCTTGTTTCCGTGATATTAAACAATCCTTTTGGAGTGGTAAGAATAGCACTATAATCGCTTTCAGCAACGCCAAACTCTGTTGTAACGGTTTCGCCACCGCCCATGTTCATACTCGCCATAAAAGGAATCGGGTTTGCATAATGTGCAGGAACTTCCTTTTCGATAGGTACTTGCTTACCATTTACCGTGACGTAAACAATGTTTCCGTCAGCATCGGTCTTATATTCTGTTGTCTTTTCAGCCCAAACCGCATAATAAAACTTCTGCTTGTTGGCTCTCGGTAAACGTACCATCTAAACCTCACGAAAAGATATGAACAAACGGAACTACATCAGCCATTACCCTTGCTCTTGATTGAAACTGACGTGAAACGCCGGATTCTGTATGTGAGTTCTCGAAATCCATGCCCTCTTTGTTGTAATCATAAATTACAAGATTGATAAGCACGTTCTCAAACTGTTTAAGATCAGCGTCTATCTTGTCTGCGTTCCAATCAGCCGGATAATGCCTTACATTGATAATTGATTCCCTTGCGTTGGAAATAAGCATTTCGAGTTTTGGATTTTCTTCGGGATACTCAAACACAACCTCGTTGTTATCCATATGATATTGTCCAAGTCGCAATTTGATTTGCTGAATGATTGAGTATTCACCACTCATACTTACTTCCTCTTTGTGTAAGACCTTTTGGCAGGGGCAGGTTTTTCAACCTTTTCATCTGCCATTACTGTTGCGTCTTTTTCAACGGTCTGCTCTACTTTAGCAGGGGCAGGTGTCAAGACAGGAAAGTCAACAGGCTCGCCTGCCTTGAACCATTTACCGTTGACTTTGACGCTATGGTCGAAAGTCATCATATTTCTACCTCTTTATGCAGATGTAGACCCTGCGTCAACGTTGATACATACAACGCTATCCATACCCTCATATGTAGGAAGAACGATCTCGGAACATACGCAATGGGTATTAAGTGGATGATCAGTAGTGTAAGTGTAAACGGCAACGCCGTTGTCAACGATTGCAAGGCTACCCTGTGCAAGATCACCACTTCTCTCTTCGGGAGTAGTACCAAATACAACATCGCCAAGGAATACGCCTGCGCTCTGTGCAGATACATAACCTGTGGGGATGAAATACTGTGAAGTGCCGGACTCGTCAACGTAAATCTTATCGTAAACTTCGATAGAGATTCCGTACTGTGCAAGGTATGCAACAACATCTTCCTGACGAAGCCTGATGCCACCCTGATATGCGATGATGCCCATAACCTGCTTCTTGGTATCTTCACAGGCAAGTAACTGTTCCCAAGTTTCGGTATTCATAGAGAATCTTGCAAGGCTATACCCGGTATCTTTAGCGAACTGACGCTTAATAGTGATCAGATCGTCAAGGGGTGTAGCGGTAGCACTCTGTGACCATTGTGCGTCACCCTTTAACTCTTTGAAGTTAGTTGTCTTGTAAGTAGTGGCTTCTGCGGAAGTCATGTACTCTACGGTGTACTGTGTATCACCAACAACTACAACGATCTTCGGCACACCATCCTGCGGTGCAAGAAGTTGCCAAATCATTCTTTCGGGTACGACACGCGCACCACGGATAAGATCAAGGGGCTTCTTCATAATGTTCTGAAGAATCTGATTTCCTCTGTCAGCGTTGGATGATGCAAATGTTGCATAGTCCTGCTCCTCTTTCTCTGTGACCATATATGACTCACGGAAGAAAGGCATTTCGTTCTGAATTGCGCTGAATCCGATACCGTCACGAAGTTCTGCCTGTGCATCAAATGCAGATGCTTTAAGGGTTACAGGAAGTGAGTTCTTACCCTTGATAAATGCAAGGTCAAGACCGTCCTGCTTTCTTGTGCCAAACTTGGTACGTCCAAGATAAGGCGGTTCGCCAAGGCTTGCCTGATAATTATTCCAAGCGATTCCAATGGCTCTCGCGGTGAAATAGTCTTTTAACAATGCCATTTCTTTGATCTCCTCTCTGAAAAATTAGTCCATGAATGTTACACGGGGTGTTGCTGACTTTGCGTCAGGGTCAACGGTTATTCCGTTAGCCGTCAGTTTAGCGTTGTCGATAGTACCCTCGAATACGACCGCACCGGGTGCGTCACCGTTGGTAACGTCAACGTCATACAGTAGATACCCCTCGCAATTTTCATCGTTGGACGGGAAAGGCGTACCTGCTTTAACGATCTTGTTGCCATCATCATCAGGGTCTACACCTGCTTCTGCGATCAGGGCTTTCTTTGCCTGATAGGGGAAGAACTTTAAGATGCCAAGACTCTGACCATAGGTCTTTTCGATTACTCTGCCCATTCTGTGTTTTCTCCTTTCGATTAGACTTTGTAATAATCTTTATTTGCTTCATCCACGCCTGTACCAAACGACAATTTCTTGGCATTTGCTACATCAAGTGGGTCAGCATCTTCACTACCGCTATTGCCGGACGGATTCGGTGTATCTTTAAGGATTTCCTTTTCCTTGGCACTTGCGGATGCTTTCTCGCGATCAGAAATGATCTTGCCAAGCGTTTCAATGTCCAACTTGCCATCTTTGATAAGGTTCTCTGCGTCCTCACCAACGATGCCTTTTTCTGCCAACTGTGCTTTGAGTTCCATATCAGCGATCTTCTTGTTAAGTTCGGCTATCTGTGCGTTTGCCTGCTCGGTAGCCTTGTTCGCTTTCTCAATGTCAGACAGTTTTTCATCGTTTGCTGATTCGAGTAGTTTTTCCAATTCAGCAACCTTGTCTGCCTGTGCTTTTAAGGCATCGGCTCTTGCCTTTTCCTTATTGGACTCGCCATGAACCTGATTCAGATAAGCCGTTACCTGCTCGTCTGTCGGTTCTTCGATGCCAAAAGACTTCAAGTTCTCCATTGCCTGCGCTCTATTCATTTGTCATTTCCTCTCTTTCTGCCCGATTTGTTGACGGTGTTCACTCACCAAATGGCTATAACCACATAACGTTGTGGCAACATTGTTTTATAAAATAAAAAGAACACCCGTAGGTGTTCTCATTACTTTCTGTTGCTGAATATCAAAAAGCATCGACAGTTGACGATTTCTTTTGCGTCTTGGTAGTCTGATTTCTCGTTAAATACCATCGGTGCATCCATTAAGCACCGCCCGACCTTAAATGGCTTGTCTATTTCGACTTTCTGACCATCAGCAAGGTTGTGTGAATCACGCACTTTCTTGTCGTGCATTGTGACCCAAATCTTATATTTGTATCCGGCTTTGATGGCTTCGTTCAACTCTTCAAGATTGACCGTACCCATTGCATCGTCTACCGCGATGCTTGTAGCCCTTTCTTCGGAAAAGAAATAAGGTTTCTCCTGATTTCTGACCGTTGAATCGACTATTTGCCGTATATTTGTATCGATGAACCTCTCAATCCGTATGTAAAGCGTTTCGGTAAGGCTTGGTAACCTCTTCTCTACCGCGTCCATCATCCGGGATTTGGTCAGTTCGTAATAAAACGCTTCATTTACCGGGTTGCCTGTTCTTAAATCTGCCAAAAGCAACATAAGAATCAGCATAAGGATATCTCGAAAGTCTTTCGCAAGGTCTTTGCGTTCTTCTTTCTGCGCTTCGTCCATATCCTCAATCTCGTCAAAATACTCGTCAATATCTATAATCTGACGCTCTTTTGGCGTATTCAGTTCATCTATGGACGTATCAACTGTCTGATATGACCCATAAAGGTGCATTTCATCAAGTCCATAGGTTATCCCACGGTCACCATAGTTATGAATCTCGTCATAACTACCCGTGTCGCCTTTAGACTTGTCGTATATATGAAGTTCGTCAAGGTACTTGTCAGGGTAAGCGTAGTTATGTAGTTCGTCTATCTTCGCCATCGTCAACTACCTCTTCGTCAGCGTTGTATTTGGAATCGAAAATCTGATCGATTCTATCCCGGCTCTCACTTGCAACCTGTTCGGGGTCAGACCATATGCCGACCGTCTTGATCGCTCTGTCGGGATTTACACCGCTATCAAGTAGCATCTGCAAGGATTCGACTTTCGTAAGAATATTGTCGGTCTTGGTTCTGCTGATCTTGACCTCAATATCGCTCGGAACAAGAGTAAAGCCCTGCGTAATGCGTAGTCTGTTAAGGACTATCCGAAGCATCTGCCGTTCTGCACGCTTAAATATAGGCTCGGACAGTTCGGCTCTCTTCTCTGCATCGTAATGCCCATTACGAAGTTCAACCGCACCCTTGGTATCGCCGGATGCGGAAGTCTGACGATTTGCAAGTCCTTGTATAACAAGAAGTTTCTCAAACAGATCAGAAACCGCTACCTGTGATTCGGTCTGATTAAGTTCTGTCGTTAGAACATCAACATCAGCCTTGTTCTCTGCGCCGTTATTAGATTTAACAACAAGCGCACCCTCTTGGCGCATCTGACGATAAAGGTCAACATCGATAGCACAGTTAACAAACTTAACCCATGAACTCACGAAGCCCTCTATACCATTGCTTCGGTCAGATGCCATCTTGTTGATCTCGTCTGTTATCGAAATCGTGATCTCTATATCGGAAAGCCTGCGTGCATTGTTGGGATACTCGATTATCGGTATTCCACCATTGCCGTTAAGCCTATAACTTCCGGCTACTGTTTCGCCATCTTGTACGGAAACATAGAATCCCTTGGTGTAAACATTGTAGATTTCCCTGCCATCGTCATCTGTCCGTATCATTACGCCGTATGCAGGTCTGTTGTCCTGATAGTAAACAACGAATGTATCACGGGGGTCGCAAGTTTCGATGAAGAAATCTGCTTCGTCAAGTAAAACGTCTTTTGAATTATTGTTTCCAATGAAACGATACGCCGTACCGCATATTGAACGCCAACGGCACAATTCTATATCGAAAAATTCCTTATCCTCGGATTCCATAAGCGTGTTAAGACGCTTTACTTCTTCCGACTTTTCTTCATCTGTACCATGCAGAACATACTGAATAGGCTCTCCTGCCATATCAGATGTTTTAGTATCAACAATGTACTGTGCAAGGTTTTCAACAACCTTATTGTTGATTTCGGGTCTGATAGTCTTTTCTCGATAAAGAATCGGCTGATCTCCACGATAATATCTGTCAAGGTAATCAATCTCTTCGGCATTTGCATGATGTGCAGGCAATGCATTTGCAAGATCATCAGCAATATTGTCAAGCGTTATAACCTCTCTCTTTGTCTTGATGATCTTTCTGCCATATACATCGTGGCAAACTTCCGAAAATGGCTTGATATTGTGTTTTATCGGGATTCCGTAGTTAAAAACCATTATTCTCTCCATAAAAAAACACCCACAAGGTTTCTTGTAGGTGTCCTTTTGCGTCAAGCGATAACTTTACACAATATCAAAATACTACCGCTTGCGCGGAACTGTCAACAGTTTTTGTCTTTTTTCTGTATTTTTCCAAAACATAGATGTTGTTAAGCAACTGATACGCTTTCTCAAAACGTTTGCGCACCGCCCGGTCTGTTATGCCCATTTCTGCGCTTATCTGCGTGTTTGACATAAAGAAAACATGACGATCAGCCACTATCATCGCAAGATCGCCTATCGGGATGTACTTATCGATGGTTTTGAGTACATCAGCCCGGTAAATGGCATAATCTTCCATTTCCTGCATGATCTTGTTGTTAAGTTCCTCTATCTCGGCACATTTCTTTGCAAGTTTGTCGCCATCACATGAAGTCTGTACCTTATCCGCATCATACACGATAGCAGATATTCCGAATAACTCTGCCTGCAAGGTGTCAGACCTCTCTTCGTCACGCTCAATACGCTTTAACTTGTTTTCAAGCGTTTCTGTTACGTTCTCTATCCATTCCTTTCCTGTCATAAACCTATCCCCCTAAACGGATTCCTCGGTACTTCTATGGTCGCCAACATACCGCTTTCTATGAACATCGCCAACTGTGTGAGTCCATCAGGCGCATCATCGTGTTCGTTCTTTCCTATGGTAACGAACATCGACAGTTCATCCATCGCGGATTGATACTCTTCATCACGCACATACCGGGTAATGCCCATTTCTGCGTCTTTATCTAACTCTTCCTGCGTTGGTCTTACATTTGATAAGAACACAAACTTGCGCTTGATATCGTCAGAATATGCTATGATCTTCTGCACTTTTGCCATTGTGGATGGGGCTTTCCTGCTCGAACATGAGCATTTGTAGCCGTTCGCTTTGAGGTTTTCGTCAACATACTGTGAATAAAGATCACCGCCCGTGTTGCCCTCGAACCTGATCTCACGAATGTCATTCGCCATTATCCTCGCAACTACAAGCGGTATGGTCGTTTCTTTCGTTCCCTTGTTGAACACCCAACCGAATATATACACATCGCCGTTCTCATACTCTGCGCCTATCGGCATCGACAATGAGTCGCCACCGCCCCACGCAACATCGACTACCGCAACTATACGATGGTCGCCATCCGGCAGGATGCCGTTAAAATACCGTAATTCATCACTTTGGAATAAAAGACCCTCTCTGACGTATGGTCTTTGCTGATATTTTGCCTGCCATTCAGCATCATTAAGCCTATCGCGCATTTCCCGGTAGTATTCCGTGGAGAATCCGTTTATCCTATACTGAAAATTGCTCTCGTCATTCTCATTAAGTGCAGGAATACGCCTAAACTTGTATCCCTTTTCGCCGTTGTGTTCTTTATAAATCCGTTCCAACGGGTCATAAACATTCCACAACGTACCAATCATCAACTCTTTTGCCCCATCTTGCTTACGATCGACGCACTTATTCAAATACTCTTGGAAAGTGTTTTCCATACGGATAGGCGATAAAGAGTGTTCGCGGTCACGAACAAGGTCATCAACATACAGATATCCCACATTATCGCCACCCGATACATCTACCGCACCTGTCCAAGTGCCATCAATACCGCGACAAGTGAGCGTACTAAATCGATCGGGGCGGTCAAGGGTTATCGTGAACTCGTCTGCTGACTTATCCCGAAGCATCGTCTTGCTCTCCGGGTGCATATATTGATACATTTCAGCAAATGCATACTCTTCGGTCGATATGAAGTTCAACACTTCCTTATAGAAGCCTTTTGCAAGGATGCCCGAATGTCCACCCATTGCACTATGGCTATTCGGTCGCTTGCACATTATCCATGTGAGAAACATGATCGCCAAGGTCGATTTCCCGGTTCTCGATGGTAGCGATAACCCATAAAATTTCGCTTCGGGGTCATCTTCAAGCCATTGCAAGTCCATCGCCACGGGATGCAACACCCTCTGACGTGGCTCATAAAACCGCTTTTCGGGTGATCTCTTGTGTTCAAGGAACTCGACATATGATTCAAAAAGAAATGGGGTTTCAGAAAGAAGTGATTTCAGATAGACTTCGGCAAACTTCACATCGTTATGCTTAATGTCGTTCTGCATCGCTTGGATTTTGCAGAATCGCGTCTGATCAAACAGATACGGTCTATCTTCCGGCTTACTCTGTTGCAATTCGAGTGCCGTTAACTCGCATAGATCATTCAGTTCCTTATATGGAACTTCGTTATTTTTCGATTTTTCCTGCTTGCTATTACAAACCTTGCGTAGATTCTCTACTTCCTTGATCATTTCGTACCAATCGCGCCTGCTATCGTCAGCAGATCACGCAATACCCTGACTTCTCTCTCCAAATCGTCAACCTTATTCCTTAATACTTCATTTTCGTGTTCAAGGGCTATGATCGTGCGCTCCTCGTTATGCCTTTTAATGAAGTTGAAAAAGTCTTTCGCCGTATTCAGTTGACGCTCATTCTCTATGTTCATCATAGTTGCCTATGCTTGTTTTCGGACGGCAGGCGAAAACCTGTATGAAAAAACCTGCCGTCTTGGATTGTAGGAAAAAGGAATCAGACATTCATAAACCCTGACGGTCTTTTGCAGACCTTTAATCAGCATACCGCTATCAGGGATGGAGTATCGATGCCAAGTAAAAGCAAGCGATCTGCATACAGTATAACCGCTTTATTTACGCCGTTTGTTGATAATTCCGTTGATAACCTTGAAAATAGGGTATAGATACGGTATCCATACGGTATCCATACCGTAGCGATACAACTGTTACTGTTACTGTATATATAAAGCCTATATCTTTATATAACTTCTATCCTTTAGAACAAGAAGTAGGCTTTAATAAGATATATATTGTATAAGGGTTTTAGGTAGTGAAAAGTTATAGGTAGTGATTATATAGATTTACTCTGTGTAAAGGGTTATACAGAGATCAGGCTCTTTTTGATTTTTTGAAATTTTTTCAGATCGCTTATCCGGGAGTCAATTATATGCTGAACGCGTAGAATCGTTTTTAAGGCTCTTTTGTGTCGAAGTGGGTAAATGTATCGCTTAACTTATAAAAACTCGTTTTAGGGGCAAATAATGAACGTACAGGCCTATTTCTGACATATCTATCTCACTTATACGTCTATCAGGTCTATCTATATCCCTTATTCAACCTATACCTATTCACCTTACCTTTAACCCTTTACTCTGTGTATATCTCTTACTTAACGCCTTATCAGGGTTATATGTCTTATCAAGTTCTACGTCTTGTAGGTTTAATTATGTTTTATAGGGTATTGGTTATTATAATATAATAGTCTGCCATCCCTACCTCTCATGATCAGGTGTATGGGGTGATTGATATGCCCTTTTTGGGTTTTCGGTAGTCGAGGGGCTAACCCCCCGTTATCATAACGCGTGTTACCAGTACCGGGGTATGCATCGAACATATGTTGCCAAACATTTGTTCTCGCGGATAAATACGCATTTATCGGCGTGATAAGCCCCGTGAAACATCGCCACAAAAAGCCGTGAAACGCGCTAATCTGCGCCGTTTTCGCTTGTTTCGTCGATCAAATTTTGATTATAGGTTGACAAAATCTCATTTTTTGAACGTGTTATGTTAACCGTTAACGTCGGTTTATTGTCTGCACTCCATCCAAACCGATGATTTAACGTTGCGATAAAACCGACGGGATTTTTACCTGATTGTGCGCCGTTTTCGAGTGAAGTTTGGTAGTATTCGCGCAATGTTTTTGCGACGCGGTATGCTTGCGGGCGTTCGTTTTTCATCTGCACCCATGTATTCATTAAGTCATAGTCACAATGGATAAACGCGGAAAACCCGAACGGGTTAACGACCTTATTATTAACGGTGCAAATATATATATAATACTGACATATACCATACAATAAATCATCATTATACATTTTGGTCTTTTGCCCGTTATGACTAACGCCGGGGGCATATTTATATAGGCATTTTGTAGGCTTAAAATAATTTATCCCGACGTAATGCAAAACCCCGGTAAATTGTTGTTGCGTTATATCGGTTAGATTTTCAAAACCATGATCAGTTAAACAACCGTCAATTATGCCGTTAACGTCTGCAATGATCGTTTGTAGTTTTGTTTCAATTTCCGGCGTTAATTCGTTGTCGATCGTAAAATCATTTTCCATAGTAAAACCCCCTTTAAAATAAGCCCCTGCAATAATGCAGACTATTTTTTATTAACACATAACACACGAACGCGCACGCCGTCAAAACATAAACCCGGCGCGCATGTATTTTGTGCCTTGATAAATTCTATTTATATAGAAGAAACGGAAACGCGCCCGGCATGATCAAAAACAATTTACTATATAATAGGAAGAAACACGCGCAACTGATAAACATATATACAAAATATCCATTTTGTGCCTTGCATTTTTGTTTATTATGTCAATATCTTTTTGTGCCTTGTATCATTATACTTGACTTATAACAACGGCAACAAACGCAAATTAAACCGGGGAACGGTTAACAGGCGACGTTTCCCGGACTAAATGCAGGCAAGCCGAAAACATAAACGCACACTATTTATTATTTATGAAAGGGGATAAAAGCCATGACAAAAAATTATTATTACAAAAAAAATCATAACAGTAAAACCGTTAGGAATAACGCGTTTTGGACGGAAACGGAAAACGGAAAAAAATACCTTGTTTCTTATGAGACAATCGTTTGTATGATCGACGAAAACGGAAATTTTCACAAGTTTTGGAATGATTATAGCGTCACAACAATGAACCATATTAACAGATTTTGTGAACTTTTCAACGTTTCCGGCTATGGAAAACACGACTATTTAGCGTTAAACACGGAAAAAATCGATTATAACGATTATTTAAGTATTAAACCGTTAATAACGCCCGTTAAAACAAGTTATTACGGTTAAAAAGGGGGTTTTTGTTGTGTATAGGTTGATTTATAACTTTATCGACTTGTTACCGTTTACGGTATCCGAACGACTTAAAAAGGCACATTATAACAAACTACTAACGGCGTCGATTATGCGCGCCGGGTATATCTCAAAATAAGAAAGGGGATTTAACAATATGAATACATGTAAAGATTGCAAATATTTTGATAATTGCGGAAATACAGAACGCGTTGAACCTTGCGACGGTTACACGGTCAATTTTGAAACACCCGACGCCATACGCGCCCGGATAAATGCGAATAACAAGAAAATTGAAAAATTAACTCAATTCGTATGCGATGCAGATTATATCGACGAACGCCGAAACGCGGAAACGCCCGACGAACGCCGGAAATATCGCGAATTAGCGCGCGAAAACGAAAACGCAATAAAGCGCGCAACTGATAAAATATACCATTTAAAGATCGTTAATACCATTTTAATGGATAATTATAAATACGCCGTATTTTATACCGCGTTACCGTTAATAATTGACGCGTGCGCGCCGTATAACGGTAAATCATACGGTGAAAAAACACGCGAAAAAATCCGGGATAAAATGCGCGACAACGGTTATACATTCTATATTGATCATGATAGTTATATACACGTTGCGAAACTTGACACGCGCGGTTGTTGTTATGGCAATGATTATATTTACGGTTATACAAAACACGACGCGCCCATGATAACAAGCGAAAACAAGTTAAATGTTGACGCGATAAAAACGGCGCGTATATCAGAAAAATATATCCCGGATGTAAACAAACGCGCAACGGAAATTATAAAAGCATATCGGAAATATTGCGACGTAATGGAAAACGCCGAACGCGTGCAAAGTGAATTGAACGCATTGTTGCCGTCAAAAATTGATCATTATAGTTGCGCGTCACGTTATGTTAAATCACTTGTATACTGATTAATTTAAAGGGGATAAAAAATGTTTAAAAATTACGGGGATATCAATTTTTTTGAATATGGTGTTTTGATCGACGACGAACACAACGAAAATGAATACCGCGTTTTGTATTGCAGACCGTTTTGCGAAACGGACGACAACGGCAACGATTTATATTATTTTGCAGATTGTACGGTTAATATAACTGACTCATGGATAGATAAAAACGCCGTCATGAATTATGCAGGCATGACGCCGGAAACATTCGACCCGGTATTATTTGCCGTCAATTGTATAAGTTATTACGGCGCGGAAAATTTTGCAAGCCCATACGACGGTTATACATTCACACGCGCGGAAATATGCGAAAAACTGAAATATTATTTAATTGCTAACGATCGTTTAAATATTGAATGGTAAAGGGGGTTAAAAATGAAACGTTATAATATAAAATCTTTTTACGGTTCATATGGTCACATAATTGAACACAATGACGGCTCATGTAATATGGAAATAATTTGGAATACTTATGTCGGGTTAAAACCATATCGGAAAAAGTACAAATCATTAAAGGGTGCAAAAATAGCATTATCTAAAATGTGCGATGTATACACGTTAACAGAATGTAAAGGGGGGTTTTGATCATGAATACATTACGCGAATACAACGTTTTGCGTGTTGACTATATGCCATTAAAAACACAAAAAGAACTTATTAAAAAATTTTGGGGTAAACGTCTTATATCTACCCCGGTATTATTAAAAGCCGATAAACGATACATAACGTTTATCGTTAGAATTTAAAAGGGGGGTTTATATAATGGAAAAATTAACAGAAAACACGACAATTAAAACAACTACATATTGCTTTGATAGTGATATATACGCCGGGTTTATGATCGATATAACTAACAACGGCGCAACGTATGAAATTTATTTATATCATAAAAATTATGGCATAAAATCGTTAATGTATGGGCTTATGTGCAATGATATCGAATACGACGATTTAATTGATAATGTATCGCGTAACGTTGCCGATTATATACCCGGATATATTAACGATTATATTGACAATTAAACATGCTTTTTTTACCCCGTTACGGTTTTAAGCCGTCGAAAACGTGCAACGCGTTTACCGGGGTTTTTTAGTATATCATTTTTTACGGTATGCGCCGAACCTTGACAACTGATAATAGAAACGATCGAAACGGGCATAAAAAGCGCGTAACGGCTTTTATAACGGTTATATTTTACCGTTTCCGGGTTATACACGATCGAACGCGTTAACGCGTTAACGGGCATAATATGCAGGCGCAACGGGGTTTTACTGTTATATGATCATACGCGCCCGGAAACATGAAAGGCACAAAAAGAAAATTTTTGCATATAACGCCGGAAATAATACCCCGCAAAACGTCGTTAAACGCCCGTAAACGGCTTTTATATATCGTTCATGTATAAATATACGCCGAACGCATAAAAACGCGATACAAGGCACATAAACGCGCGCCATATTGCACGCCGTCGCTTTTTCTGATACCGTCTATGTATAAACCCGGTTTAAACGATCATTAACGCAATTATTACGGGTAAAACCCCTGTTAATAATACATAGTGTGCAGACGTTAAACGGGGCTTATATAAGCCCCCGGAAACGTCAACAACGGCGGAAACGATCGCGCCGGGAAAACGTGCGACGGGTTAACATAAAGCGACGCCCGGAACGGCACAAAAAAATGCGTTCGATATTATATCGAACGATCGAAAATGCCGGAATCAGCATAAAATTGCAGGCGTTACGCATCCAAGCCCCAACGGGGACGCCCCCTAAAGGTGTCACATTAAAAAATCGAAATTTCGATCAAATCCGATCAGGATTCAGCAGAAAAGCAGATCAAAAATTTTGACCCCCATTTTGGAAAAAATATTATATATACTGACCCCCCGGGGGGTATTTTGAAGCATACCAAATAATTTTTTTCTCAAAAATTTATTTTTCTAAATCATCTAAAATCCTACTTATAGTCCAACCTTTATTTAATCTATACATGAACTTATCGTAACTTATCTTCTTGTATTTACAATACGCCGTTGCTGACATTGCTTTACCATTCACATAAAAAATATGGTTTCTTCTCTTATTTTGCGCCTGCTCATACATCGTGATAAAGGTACAGTTATCAGGACAGTAATCTTTGTCAACATCTATACGCTCTATGCTCAATCCTTTCTCATAACCGCCCTCGGTTATTGCCCAACGGATAAAGTTATATGTTCCTTGTTTACCAAGCCACTCGTCACATATTTTGATGCCACGCTCACCGTAATACTTGTAATTCCATGTATTCTGATTATAGCAACGATGCTTCATTCCCCACCATACTGAATATAACGGATGATCTTCGAGTTTTTTAACTCCTAACTCTGCTTTACGCACTTTATTTGCTTCTGCCCTCTCACGCACCATCTTGTTATAACCTTTTTTAATAGTTTTGGTCGGGCTTTCGCCGATATAACAATTCTCCGGGCAATAATCACCTTTAGTATCGTATCGTAGCACGCGCATACCCTTGGTATAGCCGTTCGCATACGCCCACGCCTTGAACGCATCCCTATCGTGCCATTCTTCGCATACTCTGATGCCTTTAGCCCCATAGTCCTTATATGTCTTATGATCTTCGTTGTAGCATCTGCGCATTAT
>Ga0326511_10000144_pt1 | contig 56860 bp, 82 predicted proteins | sample 0_2496_0518_D_FD_203701 | JGI IMG/M metagenome (GOLD analysis project Ga0326511, IMG submission 203701) | Bovine rumen microbial communities from UC Davis, California, United States - 0_2496_0518 | ecosystem: Host-associated > Mammals > Digestive system > Stomach > Rumen | place: USA... | reverse complement strand
CCTCAATTTTTCTCCGGAGGGTGATTTTCTACAAGTTTTTAGTATAAGGTTAGTACCTATGTATGAGGTATTAGGGTTGATTGATTCTGCTTTGTCATCCTAAAACCGGCTTTTCGCATTTTCACCTCCTTTCATTATGCTCTCTTGGGTCGGTTCCTATAGTCTCCAATGGCCTCTCCTTTCACTCTTGTTTGTGTTTTTTGAGCTAGTATCCTCCCGCATCTCTAATACCTCATACATAGGTACTAAAACTGTGCTGAAACTTATTTAAAGTATACAAAGGGAGACAGAAACTATATTTAAGGGAGGGAGTTATGGCAAAGAAAACAGAGAAAGTACTGCCAAAGTCAACTCAAAGATCTGCTCCAGCTATGACTCAGGAGGCAAAAGAGAGTCAGTTGATAGCTTTAGCGTATGATTTGGCTGAAGAGAGGATGAGAAGTGGTGTTGCTACTTCTCAAGAGATCGTTCATTTTTTAAAGTTGGGTTCAACTAAGGACAAAATTGAGCGGGAGATATTAGAAAGGCAGAAGGAACTCGTATCCGCTAAGACAGAAGCCCTACAGTCACAGAAGAGAATTGAGGAGTTACTGGCAAATGCTGTAAACGCCATGAAAGTTTATAGTGGCAATGGGCAGGATGGTGATAATGAGGAGTTATACTGAGTTAATTTTATTGCCGTCTTTTGAGGAGAGATTTAAGTATCTATACATTGGTGGAACAATAGCAGAAGAGACATTTGGTTGGCAACGATATTTAAACCAACAGTTTTATACATCTAAAGAGTGGAAGGCGTTCCGAAGAGAGATAATACTCAGAGATTCGTGTTGCGATCTTGGTTGTTTGGATCGAATTATTAATACCCGTCCAATTATTCATCACATTAATCCAATAACTCCACAGGATATTCTGTATAGAAGAGAGTGCTTAATGGATCCTGAGAACGTAATCACCACATTTAAAAAAACCCATGACGCGATCCATTACGGTGGATTAGATTATGCAGAGCCACTTATTGAGAGAAAGCCAAATGATACTTCACCATGGAGGATTACATGACAAGTATATTAAATACAGTAAAGAAAGCAATTGGCCCAGCTGTGTCGGAGTATGATTATTTCGATTCAGATCTAATCATGCATATTAACACAACTTTTAATGTACTTAAGCAGCTTGGCGTTGGTCCAGCTGAAGGTTTTTACATTGAGGATGCTGAAGCTGATTGGGATGAATTTATAGATCCTGGGCCCAATTCACAGATGGTACAGACATACATGTGCCTAGCTGTAAGACTTAAGTTTGATCCGCCCGAAAGTTCAGCCCATATGCAGGCTATAAAGGATCAGATTGCAGAACTTGAATGGCGGCTAAATATTGACGCAGAAACACCTAGCCTTGGAGGCGTGGCTAGTATTTAAAAGGAGAGAAAAATGGCAATTATTAACGATTGGAGTTACTCAAACCCGTTTAACACAACACCAGTGACTTTACCGTATATTCCAAAGATGCATGTACCATTACCAACCGGATCGCAGCTAATAAGAGTAAATGGTATCGAGAGCGCAAAGGCTTATCCAACATCTCCGAATAGTATGATAGCTTTGTTTGATGAGAACGATGACATCATGTATATTAAGCAGACAGATGCAAGCAACTTCCCTACAATTAGGAAGTTTCGATTTGTCGAGGAGAAGAAAGAAAAGCCTGAAGAAGTAAAGTATGTAACTGTAGAAGAGTTTAACAAGTTTAAGGAGGAGATGTTAAATGCCCAGCAGTTTATTCGGAAACCAGATGAACCAGTTACCCCAGTCGTTACCTACTATGAATCAAACACCAGTGAATACCCTTCAGCAGCTCCGGTCAATGTACGCTATGACAAGGGCAGCAGGTAATCCGAGTGCTATGGTTCAAACACTTTTAAACAGCAATCCAAACTTTCAGTCCGTCATGTCACTTGTAAACCAGCAGTACGGTGGAAACGCCAAGGCTGCTTTTTATGACTTGGCAAAACAGAAAGGTGTGGATCCTAATCAGGTTTTAAGCATGCTTCGGTAGAGCTTAAGATAGAAAGGAAATCAAAATGGATAACGGATTATCAAATTCTGATGTCGCTCTTCTTTCCCGTAATGACGGCTTTATGGGCGGCGAAGGCGCTTTCTTCTGGATTTTTGCGCTTCTGATTCTTGCTGGTGGAAATTTCGGCTTTGGTGGTAACAATGGAAACTATGTTACGCAGGCTGATCTTGCCGCAGGTCTGAATGCACAGACAACCCAGAACCAGTTGCAGAGTCTGGCTGTAGAGACCGCTAATAACAACTATGAAACAGCCCAGCTTATTAGCGCTCAGACGAACCAGATGCTACAGCAGAACAATACAAATCTGGTCAATGCAATTCAGGGATTTAACCAGGTCAATCAAAACATGACAATGCAGAACAATCAGCTTCAGCAGCAGATTGCTCAGCTTGGTTACCAGATTGATCAGTGCTGCTGCTCAATTAAGACCCAGATGCTCCAGGATAAACTTGACTCTACGCAGAGCGCGCTTGTTGCCGCACAGAACGCAATTTCTAATGCAAATCAGAGTCAGTATCTTCTTGGTCAGCTTGGCAGATTTGTTGCTTGGACTCCGAGCGGTACACAGGCAGCAACAGGTAGTTAAGACACATGTTGTAAGAGTGAGATCAAAACGGTTTCCCTCTTTTTATTAAGGAGATTATATGGCTGAAGTCGGAACTAAAAGTGTAATGCACATGCTTATGGATGAATACATTGAAGAATGTGAAGGCATCGTTACGTACATGGCAATACATGAAATGCTAAAGGAACAGTATCCGAACTCTGGCTATTGTTCTGTGATAAAGAAGATTATTAAGGACGAGTATCAGCATCAGCAAGCACTATTTGAGATCTTAAATGATGCAAAGGCATTCTTCCCGGATAAGATTCGAGATGCAATGAAGAAAGCGGAGGATGCTTATGGGAAGTTATAAGGTGATATTTTCAGATGAAATGTACCATTCAAGAACAAAAGGATCAAAGAATGGTGTAAGACTATATCAAAATGAAGATGGTACGTGGACAGAACTAGGTAAAGAGAGAAGGCGTAAGCAGGTAGATTACTTATTTACAAAAGGTAAAAAAGATAAACCATCGCCAGCAGAGTCAGTTATTAGTAATACAAATAAGATAACAGGTGAACTACAAAAAGGAACTAGGTTCGATCCTAAAAAGAATAGAGCTAGGAAAGCGGCATACAATAGGGCAAAGAGTATGTCTGATGATGAACTTAGACGGTACATTAATAGAAGAGATCTAGAGCAAAAGTATGTCAATATAGAAACTAGAAATATTCGTAGCGGTATGGATGTTTTAAATACTACATTAGATGTTGTAGGATCGCTTTTAGTTATTGGTGGAGCTGTTGTTAGTATTGGAAGCACAATATATACAATGAAGAAGTTGTCAGAAGGATAAGTATGGCTTTATCTAACACAGCAGTACCAAAATATTATGGAGCTTTTAGGGATAGAGTTTTAAGGGGCGAGATTCCAGTTAATAAAGAAATCTCAATGCAGATGAATCGAATTGATGCAAGGATCGCCGACCCTAGATATTACTATGATGGATCTGCTGTAGAAGGTTTTAAGCAATACTGTGAGAACGAACTTACACTTACTGACGGCGGAGATCTTTACTTATTAGATTCTTTCTTACTTTGGGCAGAAGATCTTTATGGCTGGTACTACTTTGTAGACAGAAGTGTTTATGTAAGAGGAGCCGACGGAAAGCCTGGAATGTTCGTTAATAAGAAGGTTAAACAAAGATTAACGACAAGACAGTATTTGATACTGGCTCGTGGTGGGGCTAAATCAATGTATTTGTTCTGTAATCAGAGTTATATGCTTAATGTGGATACCACAACAACGCATCAAGTTACAATTGCCCCAACAATGAAGCAAGCCGAAGAGGTATTGTCGCCGTTTAGAACTTCTATTACTAGAGCTAGAGGACCTTTGTTTAAGTTTCTTACAAACGGTAGTTTACAGAATACTACAGGAAACAAGTTGAATCGTGTAAAGCTAGCATCTACAAAAAAAGGAATTGAGAATTTTTTAAATGGATCACTTTTAGAAATCAGGCCTATGTCAATAGACAAACTCCAAGGTCTTAGATGTAAATGTGCTACAGTAGATGAATGGCTTTCTGGTGACACACGTGAAGACCCTATAGCTGCTCTTGAACAAGGAGCCGCAAAGGGCGGAGTAGATGATTACATCATTATTGCATCTAGTTCTGAAGGAACTGTTAGGGATGGAATTGGTGATGAAATCAAAATGGAATTGTATAAGATACTTCGTGGAGAATACAACAATCCTCATGTATCTATTTGGTATTATAGGCTAGACGATATTTCGGAAGTTGCTTATCCGGAAATGTGGGTTAAAGCCAATCCTAATATTGGCATTACAGTAACTTACGAAATTTATAAGCAAGATGTTGAGCGAGCAGAAGCATCACCTTCAAATCGTAATGACATTCTTGCAAAGAGATTTGGAATTCCTATGCAAGGCTTTACTTATTTCTTTACTTATGAGGAAACACTACTTCATAGGCAGAGGGATTACTATGGGATGCTTTGTTCAATGGGGGCCGACATGTCCCAGGGGGATGACTTTTGTTCATTCTCTTTTTTATTCCCTTTGGGAACTGGAGCTTTTGGAGTTAAAACAAGGAACTATATTTCTAGTCTTACTTATGATAGACTTCCACAAGTTACTAAAGAAAAGTACCAATATTTTATGCAAGAAGGATCCCTTGTAGTTATGGAAGGAACTGTTTTAGACATTATGGAGATCTATGATGATCTTGACCAATACATAACGTCTAACAATTATACAGTTGTTAGTTTTGGTTACGATCCATATAACTCAAGAGCTTTCGTTGAACGATGGTGCAGCGAAAATGGTGAATTTGGTGTTGAAAAAGTAATTCAGGGCTTTAAGACAGAATCAGTTCCTCTTGGAGAGATTAAAAAGCTTTCAGAAGAACGAATGCTTGTATTTGATCAGGAGATTATGAAGTTCTGTATGGGGCATTGCATAGCACTTGAAGACACGAATGGAAACCGTAAATTGTATAAGAAACGAAGAGAAGAGAAGATTGATAGTGTTGCATCGACTATGGATGCATACATTGCATATAAGTTAAATCCGGAAGGATTTGAATGAGGAGTTATATGACTTATTATGGGTATTATTCTTCTAATGAACTTTATCATTTCGGAATTAAGGGGATGAAATGGGGGGTTAGAAGATTTCAGGATAAGGACGGTTCATTAACAAGTGCTGGAAGAAGAAGATATGGGATTGGTTCATATTTTTCAGAAGTTCATACGGCAAAAAAGAACCGTAGACTTAGAGATAGAGAGATTCAAAATAAATACGATAAAGCTTTAATAGATATTGAAAAAAGATATAAGAAAGGCCAGAATCTTTCAGATAAGGATCTTAATAGAGAACAGGATTTAGATAGGCGTACACAGAACGAATGGGCTAGATCTAAAGAGCAGTATAAAAAAGATAAGAGGGCTGCCAGGGAAAGATACGAAAATGAAGCCCTAGGTAGAGAAAAAGCTAAATTAGACGCTAAAAGAAAATCCGTCAGAGAAAAAAACGAAGGCCGATACGCGAACTATATTAGAAACAATAAAAATGGTGGTCTTAGAATTGCGGGTAGAGCACTCGGGAGAGTTATTGTTACAGATCTCGGTGTAAAAGTTGCTACTGGAGCTGTTAATGCTGGAATCGCTGTTGCTGGAGCACATGGAGCGATGTCCATTGAGAATGCCTTAGCGGCAACTACAGCTGTAAGGGCTGGAGCAGCAATTGTTGGTACTATTCTTGAGCTTAAAGAAGCTGGGAAGGGCGTTGCTGAGTACATGGATTATCGTGAATATAGGAATAAAGCGAATGATAATAGATGAAATATTATGGAGTTAAATGCAGAAATTACCTAGAACACCACGGAATCCTTGGAATGGAATGGGGGAAAAGAAATGGACCACCGTATCCCCTTGGGTCTGGAGATCATTCTTCTTCTGAGAAAAAAGCAGGTTGGAGAGCAAGTTTAAAAAACTCTAATTATGCAATAAAAAAGAATAAGATAGCAAAAAGAGTAAAAACGCAGGATAAAGTTGAGCCTATTGCAAAACGGGATATTGACAGATATAGGGAATATTTGAAGAAAAAAGATCCAGAGTCAGCAAAAAGTATAGATAAAATCTCTGACGATGAATTACAGTCGCAAATCACTCGTAGAAGAGAAATTGCAAAAAGAATTGCTATATTTGCCGCTGCTGGAATAGGTATTGGCGCATGTTGTTATATCGAGTATAAGACCGGAATTGGAAGAAATCTTATAAAGTCAATAAAAGACATGAATGGCGGTGTATTTGATCCGGATCTTGTTACGACTGAGATTGTTCAGGCTGCAACAAAAGAAACATATGAGGATGTAGATTTTTGTTTAAATGCTGGTGATGAGCTTCAAAAAGTCGTTGGTGTTAAAGACTTTGATTTGAATAAGGCTTCAAAATATTTGTATGTTACAAATGATCCAAACGATAACTATGTGTATCAGACAATTTTAAACATAAGAAACGCTGAAAAGGGTGTTAGAGAAAACGTTACCTTAAAAGCTGTTAATGAAATAAAAGCCCCATCCTTAAATAAGATGAAAAAAATTATCCAAGATGAATTATTAAATAATGATGAATATTTGGATAAACTGCAAAAGACTATAGATGATCATTATTCTGGAATTGGTTTCGGACGTTTACGACAAGATATTAGAAAGATTAGCGATGATGAAAAAATAAATCAGGCAATTTGGGCCATGGCTCGCGGAAATGGTGACGCTGATATGGTTGCTAATGTAATAAGGAAACAAGGCTTTAACGCAATGCTAGATTTGCATGATATTAATGCCCATTTAGGAAGAACGCCTTTAATCCTTCTAAACTCACAAGAAGATGTCGTAAAGATTGGTCAACAAGCTGTAAATGTTGAGGATGTTTTAACTAAAGTGAGAGAACTTGGGGTTACTGATCCGGATCATCCGATTACTAAAGATAGTATTACATGGCAAACAATTAATCTTACTGACGTAGAAACATTTAAAAAGTGGCTAGGGCTTTAATTACTAAATTATTCTATGACGAAATTAATGGAGCGTTTCAAAAACGGTTGGAACGCGTTTTTAGACAAAGATTCTATCGAGTACCGTTATGTTGATGTTGGTGGAGGTTACAATTATCGGCCAGATCGACCTCGTAGAATAAGAGGAAGTGAACGCTCCATTGTTAATTCTATTTATAACAGAATTGCTTTGGACGTTGCTGCTACAAATATTATTCATGCCAGAATAAATCAAAATGGACAATATGTAGACAGTATTAAATCTAGTTTCAATGAATGTCTTACGACTTCAGCGAACATAGACCAGACAGGACGTGCATTTATTCAGGATATTGTGCAGTCAATGTGCGATGAAGGAGTAGTTGCAATAGTTCCTGTCGAAACCACAGCCAATCCTAAATTTACTGATTCTTTTGATATTAGTTCACTAAGGACTGGCAAAATTGTTGAATGGTTCCCTAGGCATGTAAAGGTGAAACTTTATAATGAGCGAAATGGAAATCGAGAAGAGATAACCCTACCGAAGTCCATGGTTGCTATTATTGAGAATCCTTTATATCAGATTATGAATGAACCCAATTCAACATTACAAAGACTGATTCGAAAGCTATCCTTGCTCGACAGTATTGATGAACAAACTAGTTCTGGTAAATTGGATATGATTATTCAGTTACCATATGTTGTCAAATCACAGGCTAGGAGACAACAGGCTGAACAGCGTCGTAAGGACATTGAGGTTCAGTTGACAAGTTCTAAGTACGGAATAGCTTACATTGATGGAACCGAAAAAGTTACGCAGTTGAATAGATCGTTGGAGAATAATCTTCTTCAGCAAATTCAATATTTAACTGATCAGGTATTTTTTCAGCTTGGTATAACTAATGAGGTTCTTAATGGAACAGCTAATGAGCAAACGATGTTAAATTATTACAATCGTACGATTGAACCGTTTTTAGCAGCAATAGCTGGCGAATTTAAGAGAAAATTTATTAGCAAAACAGGAAGAACGCAAGGACAGAGTGTGATTTACTATAGGGATCCGTTTAAACTTGTTCCTGTTAATCAGATTGCAGAGATAGCCGATAAATTTACTCGCAACGAAATAGCATCTACAAATGAAATAAGAGCGGTCATCGGATGGAAACCCGCAGATGATCCAAGGGCCGATGAACTACGCAATAAGAATCTTAATCAGTCTCCTGAATTACCAGAGCCTGTAAATGTCGGTGAAGAATACGAAAAGAATGAAGACTATGAAGATTATTAACAAGGTGTAAGAGAAGGGTATTTTATGAGTAAGTATGATTTTACCGGATGGGCTACAAAATACGATATTTTGTGTTCTGATGGAAGAACAATACGCAAAGGTGCATTCGATGATTTGGATGGAAAGTCTGTTCCATTAGTATGGATGCATCAGCATAACTCCCCCGATAATGTTCTCGGTCATGCGGATTTATTTGCATATCCCGAAGGCATTCGCATTGGTGGAGTTTTTAACAAAACTGATGCTGCAGAGGCGGCAAAAGAAGCAGTTAAGAATAAAGATGTCACCAGACTTTCTATTTATGCTAATCAGCTTAAACAGCAGGGCGGAAATGTTCTGCATGGAGTAATTAGAGAAGTAAGTCTTGTGCTTGCTGGAGCAAATGAGGGTGCTTTGATTGATTATCCTATTATTGAACATAGTGATGGAACTTATGAGGATAACTATGACGAGGCAATCATTTGGTCAGGTGATGACTTAGATGATGAAAATCAAAATGAAGATGAAAAAGGAGAAGAGATGGCTAAAAATTTATCTCACGCCGACGACAGTGAAAAAACAGTAAAAGATGTAGTTGATTCAATGTCTGAAGAGCAGAAAAAAGTTATGTATTTTCTTATCGGTAAGGCAGTAGAAGATGCTAAAGGCGGCGCCAATAACGATGAGGAAGATGAAGAAGTAGAACATGGTTACTATATGGGAGATGAAATGAAGTATAACGTATTTGACAATTCTATGGTTGAAGAGCAGGAAACTCTGTCTCATGATGCGATGACCGCCATTATCAAAGATGGCAAGCGTTACGGTTCACTTAAAGAAAGTGTTCTTGAACATGCCGAAGAGTATGGCATTGATGGCCTCGAATGGCTGTTCCCGGAAGATAGGAACATCAATGCTACACCTGACTTTATTAAGAGAGATACAGGTTGGGTATCTACAGTTATGAGCGGCGTATCTCATTCTCCGTTCAGCCGTATTAAGTCTCAGTTTGCTAACATCACCGAAGATGAAGCAAGGGCGAAAGGTTACATCAAGGGTAATTACAAGAAGGAAGAAGTATTCTCCCTGCTTAAGAGGTCCACATCCCCTCAGACTGTTTACAAGAAGCAGAAGATGGACCGTGACGACATCATCGACATTACAGATTTCGATGTTGTAGCATGGCTTAAGGGAGAGATGAGAATGATGCTGGACGAAGAACTGGCTCGTGCTTATCTGATTGGCGACGGTAGACTCGCTTCTGATGAAGATAAGATCTCTGAAGATCATATTCGTCCGATCGCAAATGATGCAGATCTCTTTACAATCAAGAAAGCTGTGACATACGCTTCTAATGCCACAGATTCTGATAAAGCCCGTGCGATCATCAAAGCGGCGGTAAAGGCTCGTAAAGACTATAAGGGCTCTGGTAATCCTACATTCTTCACCACAGAAGATACACTTACAGAACTTCTGCTGATTGAAGACGGTATTGGCAGACTCCTGTACGCTGATGAAGCGGCTGTTGCTAAAGCAATGCGTGTAAGTCGTATCGTTACTGTTCCTGTAATGGAAAATGCTGAAGTTGGTGGTAAAGACCTTATTGGTATTATTGTAAATCTTACAGACTACCGTGTAGGTGCCGATAAGGGTGGTGCAATCAACATGTTTGAAGACTTCGATATCGACTACAACCAGGAGAAGTACCTGATCGAAACACGTTGCTCTGGTGCTCTTGTCAAGCCTTATTCTGCGATCGTTCTATTCGATGAAGAGGTTCCTGTATCTGTTGATGGCGGTGTCAAAGAATCTAAGACAACGTATGTAGAGTACACAACTGCATCGGGTGATAATCCTAAGGCGCTTGGTCTCTACGAGGTTGTTAACAATAAGTATGTTAAGACAACAGATACAACTGTAAGCTCTGGTAAGACATACTACAAGCGTATTTCCTATAATGCTGACTAATAGGTGATATTTATGACAAAGTATTACGGAGAAATCGGTTACTGTGAAACCAAGACGAGTGTAACTAAGCCTGGTGTATGGCAAGAGGAAGTTGTCGCTAAAAGAAAGTATTCTGGAGATGTTATAAATTACTTATCCAGAAGATGGGATAAAAGCGAGCATCTTAATGACAATATTTCTATTAACGCGACTCTTAGCATAGTAGCCGATCCGTATGCTTTGGCACATTTTCACAATATTAGGTTTGCACAGTATATGGGAACTTATTGGAAGGTTACAAATGCTGAAGTTAAGTATCCAAGATTAATTCTAACTCTAGGAGATGTATACAATGGAAAGACGGATCTCGTTACAGAATGAGCTTGAGAGTCTCTTGGTTAGCGATGTTGCCAGGATGGATGACGGATCTCTTGCAATTGTATTTCAACCACCAGAAACAATTAAGCTTAGATACCCATGTGTAATCTATGAGATTGATGATCGAAGTTTTAGGCATGCTGATGACAGAACTTATCAGCTAAGGCCTAGGTATTCAGTTACAGTTATTGATCCCGATCCTGATTCACAAATTGCAAACAAGATTCAGATGCATTTTCCGATGTGCAGACCTGAAAGAAGATACACGGCTGACAATCTCTATCATGATACGCTCAGCTTATACTATTAAAATCAAAATGGAGGATTTTTTAAATGGCTAAACTCGTTTGGGATACAGTCGGTGAACGTTATTACGAGACTGGTGTCAAGAATGTAGTTCTCTATCCGCAGGTAAATGGCGCATATCCTACAGGCGTTGCTTGGAACGGTATTACCAATGTAACACAGACGCCTACTGGAGCTGATTCTAACCCTATTTACGCAGATGATATTAAATACCTGGACATTCGTTCGGTTGAAGAGGAAGAAGGTTCAATCACTGCTTATACATATCCTGATGAATGGGCAGCGTGTGATGGTTCTGCGGCTCTTACAACAGGTGTTTATATTCATCAGCAGCCTAGACAGGCATTTGGCCTTTGCTATAGGACTGTTCTTGGTAATGATACCCAGTATGAAAACTATGGCTATAAGCTTCACCTTATTTATGGTGCAACAGCTTCCCCGTCTGAGAAGTCACATGACACAATCAATGACTCTCCGGAAGCAGTTGAAATGTCTTGGGACTTCACAACTGTACCGGTGGCTGTAGTTGACGCTAATGGTCAGCCTCTGTCTGGTGGCTATAAGAATACTTCTTCGATCGAGATTGATTCAACAAAAGTTGATGCAACAAAACTTGCAGCTCTCGAAGCGATTCTGTATGGCACCGACGGAACCGGAAGCGGCACAGGAACAACGGCAAGACTTCCTCTTCCTTACGAAGTCCTGTCAACACTTTCCTGAGATTAAATAATATTTAGGAGGTGTTTAGCATATGCTTTACACCTCCTATTTCTTTTTAAGTTTATTAATACATAAAAAAGGAGAGAAAAATGTATAAAAAGACTATTAAGTATGTTGATTACGATGGAAATGAGAGAGAAGAAGAGTATTATTTCAACCTTTCTAAAGTTGAAATTATGGAAATGAATTTCAGTAAGGATGGTAATTTAGTTGAGTATCTGGAAAAGATTAAATCTACAGTAGACATTCCTAAACTTGCTGAATTCTTTAAAGAATTAATTATGAGGTCATACGGTGAAAAGTCACTTGATGGAAAGAGTTTCCGTAAAAAGGTAAACGGGCATCTTTTAGTTGAAGATTTTATGGAAACAGAGGCGTTTACCGAGTTATATATGGAATTAGCAACAAATGCAGATGCTGCTTCGGCTTTTGTAAATGGCATTATTCCTTCTGACAAGTCTGCAATTCCATCAAAAACATCGTTTACAAATAATGTAGTAAATTAATATTTGAGGTTAGTATATGCCACTTTGGGTTACCATTCCAGATGCCGAGGCATTTGATGAAAGAACAAATCAATTTTTACAAATTAAAGGTCGAAGGATCCAGGTAGAGCATTCTTTAAAAAGTATTGCCCTTTGGGAATCAAAATGGCATAAACCATATATTAGCAAAGATAAGAAAACGAAAGAAGAAGTGCTAGATTACGTGAGGTGCATGACCTTAACGAAGGACGTTGACCCGATATTGTATTACTACATACCAGAAACAGAGCTTAATAATATTGCGAACTATATTGAAGATCCAATGACAGCTACAACATTTGGAGAAGATAAATTAACTGGCCCTCGTAATAAGATTATTACAAGCGAGATTTTATACTATGACATGATAGCTCTTCAAATCCCATGGGAATGTGAAAAGTGGCACTTAAACCGTTTAATAACACTAATACGGGTTTGTAGTGAGAAGAATAAACCGGATAAGAAAATGAGTAAGAGTGATATCATGCGTCGCAATAGGGCTCTTAATGCTGCTAGAAGAAAGAAGCTCAATACTAAAGGTTAATGTATGACTCATGCAATAAGGATTACACAAAAAGGTAACTTTAAAAAGACTTATAGGTTCTTAGAAAGAGCATCCTTAGTAAAACTATTTCGGGTTCTTGATAAATACGGTGTTATGGGGGTCGAAGCGCTATCTGCAGCGACTCCCATTGATACCGGGAAAACTGCTGATTCATGGACGTATGAAATAGAAAAAGTTGATGGCCATTATTCAATAGTTTGGAATAATTCAAATATTAATAATCATGTTAACATTGCTTTAATACTTCAGTATGGTCATGGGACTGGAACCGGAGGTTATGTAAAAGGAATAGATTACATTAATCCGGCATTAAAACCAGTATTTGACAAGATAGCTGAAGAAGTATGGAAGGAGGTGACTGTTGGATGAGTAGAGAGATTGATGAACGTGTTGTAGAGATGCGATTTGACAATGAACAATTTGAAGAAAATGCAAATGAATCTATTGACACGTTAAAACGATTAGACGATAGCTTAGATTTCGAGAATTCGGGACAGTCACTTGGCGTAATTCAAAATGCAATCTCAAAGCTGAATTTTGACTCCTTTACTTCTGCAATGGATGATGTTGGGTCAGGATTCAATGCACTTGAAACAATTGCACAGGGTGCTTTTTTAAGGATTGGTTATCAGATTGAGTCCACCGCCGAAAGGATGGTAAGAGCCTTATCAATTGACAATATTAGTGCCGGCTGGACTAAATTTGGAGAAAAAACTGCTTCAGTAAAAACATTAGTTGCTCAAGGATATGAATTAAGTGAAGTTAATGAACAGATGAAACGACTGAACTGGTTCACTGACGAAACCAGTTATAACTTTACTGATATGGTCAGTAATATTGCTAAATTTACAGCAACTGGCCAGAAACTTGACGACTCTGTAACTGCTATGGAAGGTATTGCATTGTGGGCTGCGTTATCAGGACAGAATGCAACAACCGCTTCAAGAGCTATGTATCAGCTTTCTCAGGCAATGTCTAAGGGTGCGTTAAGAATGGATGACTTTAGATCTATTCAGAACGCTTCGATGGATAACAAAGAATTTAGAGAAAAAGCCCTTGAAACTGCAGAAGCCGTTGGAACTATTAAAAAGAACGCAGACGGAACTTATAAGGCCCTTACAAAAGCAGCAGCTAGTTTAAAGAAGAATAATTTTCAGTTCAATGAGATGTTCTCCTCAGATGCTTTAACTAGAACCGATTGGTTCAGTGATAAAGTAATGATGGGAATGTTTGATAAATATTCTGCAGCAGTTAGTCAGATTTATGAAGCTGTAGAAAGAGGCGAGTACGATACTGCTTCAGAAGCTATTGAAGACATGGGCGATCTTGTCGATGCTTTCGGTCTTAAAGCATTACTGGCGGGTCAGGAAGCAAGGACCTTTACAGATGTTATAGGCTCAGTAAAGGACGCTGTATCGACTGGATGGATGAATACGTTTGAGATGATTTTCGGTGATGCTGATGAGGCTACGAAATTATGGACAGATTTATCTAACACCCTATACGACGTATTTGCTGAACCCTTAAACAAACAGAATGAGGCCCTAGAACTCTGGAAAAAAAAGGGTGGACGAGAGGATTTAATTGAAGGCTTTAAGAATATTTGGGAAGCCTTTGGAAGATATGTAGAGCCGATCTCAAGCGCATGGGAAACTATATTCCCGTCAGAAACTTCAACCGGTTTCTTGAGCATGTCAAGAACTTTGCTGCAATTAACAGAAGGTTTCAATGATGCGACTGATAGATTAAAGGAGTTTATAGCTCCTTTTTCATATTTTGAAGAATCTAGTGGAGTAGATAAAGACTATTTAAGGCTATTTAGCGGTATTACTAAAGAGTCAGAGGCTGCTGCCAAGGCTGCAGGACTACTTGATGAAAATGTAGGCGGAGTAGATAAAGCATTTTTAAGGCTATATAGTGATGTAGATCCTGAAGTAGACTATGTGCCTTCTGAAGCTGCAATAAGAAGAGCAGAAAACCTAAATAGAATATTTGAAGGCTTATTCTCTGTTGTTGCAATTGTAAAAGAAGCCTTCGAAGCTGTATGGGATGAAGCAGGTAAACTATTTGATAAATTCATGGAGATAGCTGGAATACCCGTATTTGACTCTTTATTAGAAATATTGGGCGATGTTGGGGATTATTTTACAAATCTTCATGACAACTTAGAATCAAATGCTACAATTGTAAAATTCTTTGGTAAAGTTGGTACAATACTTCAGTTAGTATTAGAAAAAATAGTAGATGTACTTAAAATATTACTTTCAAGCATAGATGAAATCTGGAAAAAGCTAAAAAAGAGCGAAGGGTTTAAGAAACTTGCAGACGCTTTTGACAGACTAAAAGAATCTTTAGGAGAATTAGTATTCAATATTTTGGATGGTTTTATAGATGCACTGTCCAAAATCAAAATAGGTGACGATGAGGTAAATATTGTAGATCTTATTGCAAATGCACTGTCATTTTTGGCTAGTGTTTTAGCTGATCTATTTAATATCATCTCAGCCCATACGGGTGATATTAGTAACTTTATTGGCGAGTTCTCTGGTGGAATATTTGGAACAATTGGACAATTGTTTGAAGTACTGGGCGTCACAATTGGTAATTTCTTTAGCGCAATCAATGAAGGCAGTAATAACCTTTCATATGAGGGAATTGATAATTTCTTTCATGTTGCAAAAGAAGTATTGTCAACTGGCATTTTTGCGTCAATTGTAGAGTTAATCCATAACACGGCATATGGTATGGAAGGTATAACTTGGCAATTGGAAAGAATGGGCATAAGTGTTAACAAATTTTTAAGAAGTTTTGCACATGAAAAAAATGCGGAAGCCATTCTTAAAATTGCAGAAGCAATTGCCTTATTGGCGGCTTCGATGTTCCTTCTTGGGCTGCTAAAGCCAGAAATGCTCACGGCGGCTACGTCAGCAATGCTTATACTCATGGGTGCAATTGCGGGTATTCTGGTTCTATATTCGAAGATGAATTCGGTAAAGATTACTCCTGGAAAAAGCACTTTTGGAACCCTAGTAAATGAAATTGCTAACTTAGGTAAGCAATTTGCTGAAGTAATAAAGATGCAAATGGTTGTTAAGGCCATAGGCAGATTTTTACTGATGTTCGCAGGAGCGATTGCAATATTAGCATTTGCTGTAAAGATTATCGCCGATCTTGATTATAACGCTGCTCAACACGGAGTGCAGCAGGTCATTGTACTTATGGTGGCTTTATTAGGCCTAACATATGCCTTTAATAGATTTACCGATAAGAAAAATAACAACCTAAGTATAAGAATGGGTATATCACTTATCGCTATATCTGCTGCTGTAGCAATATTAACTAGCTGTGCTAAGACTATTTGCGAGCTTACTAAGGAATACTCCTATGACACTGTTCAGACAGCAGTAGGCAACGTTATTCTGATGGTCATAGCATTATTTGGTATGGCAACTATCTATGGCAGATACGCAAAAAAGGGCGTAAAATTAACTGCTGCTATATCTTTGGCGGTGATAGTTCTAGCTGTAAAGCAGCTTGTTAAAACTGTGCAGGATCTTGTAGTGTCTACGGCTGAGATTGATATTAATAGAGTATGGGCGTGCTTTGCAATGGTTGTCCTTCTTATAGGTGCATTAGCGGCTATTGGTGTGGCTATATCTAGTAAGAAAGTTCCTTTCGATATGGGAGCAATAATGGCTTTAGGTGCTTTTGCAAAAGGCGTAGCAAAGTCTATGGCCATGATATTTCCTTTTATCATTCAGCTTGCCGAACAAGATTGGTCTGTAATCATAAAAGCTGTAGCGGTATTAGGTGCTATTGGCTTATTTATCGCTGGTCTTTCCGTATTGGTTGGTTTTATTGATGGTGATTTTGGTTCTTTAGTTGGTGCAGTTGGCTTACTGATGCTTGTTTCTGCGGTGATATCGCTCGCTAAGGTATTACCTGAACTGGGGCAAAATTGCGATGCCGCAGCTAAGGGAATAGGTATTATGGCTGGTGCCCTGTTACTTTTAATAGGTGCCGCAGTATTGGCACAATTTGTTAAAGGCGGATTACTAGCTATATCTTTGGCTGCGATATCAATAGGTGTTACAATGGCATTAGTATCAGTCGCTGTATTATCGTTCGCTAAAGCATTTGAGATAGTATCCAGAACTATACCGGTATTCGTTGATAGTTTGATATATGTAGGGCAGCAAATACAGGCACATGGCTGGGATTTAGCCGTAACTATTACAGCTGTATTACTTGCTATATTTGCGGCAATCGTTATGGCTAAATCAGGACTTATTGGGGCAGTTATGACATTTGCAGAAGGTATTGCAGAGGGTCTTGCTTTAGCTATGCCATCATTATTAAATAAAACATGGTTGATGATCTTGATTCTTGTTGCTTGGATCACTGCAAATATTCCAGGCCTTGTGGCAATGGCAATAAATTTGGTGTATAGATTCTTTTATAATCTTATTGCCGCTATTGATGCAGCATGGCCAAGACTCTCGAATCTTTTCATGAATTTAATTAGAGTACTGTGGAATATTTTAATTGATGCTCTTGCTTCATTCTTAGATACTGTTGGTTTAGGAGACGTTGTAAGAGATAAGTTTAGACAAGACCTGCTTCCTGCTATTGATGATATGGCTGTCGAAGGTGGAAATCTTTTGACAGAAAAATATGGTGATACTGTAAATAATAGTGATCCAAATATAGATTCTGACGTATTAACTAATGCGACGAAGGATGCTGAGGAGAAACAAAAGAAAAATGCTAATGATCAAGGTCTTTTGTATATGGAAGAGTATGCTGCAGGCCAAGAAGAAGGTATGCCTATTGTCGCCAGTACAACAACTGATACAATGGGTGTTATCAATGCTATATTTAATGGTGATCTTAGTAAGTTTAAAGAAGGCGGATACACTTGGGCGGATGTTACAGCGTCTGGATTTGAAGAGGGTTCTGTTAGGGAAATGTTCCCTGAAATAGCATCAGCATTAGACACTGTTTCTAATAGTATAGATACAGAAGATCGTAAAGGTAGGTGGAAAACAGCAGGCTTTAATCTTGGTGGCTATCTTGGAGAGGGCGCTGCAGAAGGCATTACCTCTAAAAAAGATTCTGTTGGTTATGCAATGGAAGATTTAGTTGACCATGCAATAAAGAGCGGTAATGCTAAAGGTATGATCAAGTCACCTTCAAGAAGAACCATGTGGACAGGTAATATGTTATCACAGGGTTTGATCATTGGTATGCTAGATAAGGCCGGAGAAGTGAAGAAATCTGCTTCGGAATTAGCATCCAAGGCACTCGGAACAATAGATAACGCTGCAAAAGGAATTTATGATGTACTTAATAGCGATTTAGATCTTTCGCCGGTTATAAGACCTGTACTTGATGACAGTGAAATTCAAAATGGAATTGGCGGAGTTAATGATTCGTTTAATAAATTGGCTTTTGCTGCTAGTGGAAGTTACTCTGGTACATTATCGAGTATAAAAACTGCTAATTCTCAGGACGGTCTTAATGATACAATCAATAAGGCGGTCAAGAATGCTCTTAATGACATCACAGATAAGATAAATTCTGATACTAAAACAACAATTGAAGTTCCTCTTAATATTGACGGTAGACGTGTTGCAAAGGCCACTGCCCAGTACACAAGAGGAGAACTTGCGAGACTTGACAAGTACAACTCCAGAAAGGGAGGAAAGGTATGAACTTTGCAAACGAGAATCAGTTAGAAACATACTTTAAAACCTTAGAGCGGCCGATGTCATCTATGGTGTGGTATCAGCTTAACTCATCTGGATACGCTAAATCAGGGACTGGTGTAATTCTTGAACGCCAGATCCCTGGTTTTTTAACGAACAAAACAACAGGGAGGGACGCACTCTCTGCTGACATCACGGAACTTACTTACAGTCACAGAGATGGTGCTACATATAGATCTAAGAGGAATCTTTCCAGGGACATCACGATTGAATACACCTTAACAAGTGTCGACGAGAAGACTCATCGTAAGAAACTCAACAAACTTAGATCTATTCTCATGGGCGGTGAACATGAGCAGGCGATCTTCCGCTTTAGGGATGAGCCAGATGTGTTTTACATTGGGTCAGTCAAGTCGATTACAGAGGCGAAGTTCGTTAGATCGTTCGCTTCTAATGGACAGATCCAGATACATTGCTCAGATCCTTTCAAGTACTCGTGGGAGCTGAAGAAGGCAACTGCTGTCATGGAAGATGGCAAGCTCCAATTCAAAATAAACTATAAAGGGTCTTATCCGTCATCCCCTAAATTCGTAGTTACACACAGTGCCAAGCAGGAAAACGGTTATATCGCTTTCACAGATGAACGATCACACATTATTCAGATTGGCGATCCATCTGAGAAAGATGGTTACAGCCATAAAGCGACCGCACAGAATCTTGTGTTTTACGACTTTGAGTGCGCCGGCAAGATGAGTGATGATGGCTGGCACTTTAACATATTTACTGCGCCTACTGCAAACACAAAATCTGCGCATCCTATATATTGCGATGGCAGCTTTTACAAGTATTTTTACGAATTTGCAAGAACCGCCAACTCTAAACTTCCAGACGGTTCAGGCCTGTGGCTTAAGACACCTGGAGAATATAATAACGGAACAACAAAATGCAGTACGTCGATCATTGATGTTAAACCTTCAACCTTAAATTCAAAAGATTGCTGGCATGGCCCTAGCATGTTCCATGGTTTTTATGACGCGACCGGAAAAGCTCTTCATGCGACAAACAATCCTGTAAAGAATCTTCATCTTGACATGAAGTATGTTTTTGCTAAACAAACTAATGGTAAAGAAGACATGCAAGCTGGTTATGAGATTATACTTTTTGGAATAGACAAAGACAATCCCAAGGGCGCCGGTGAAACTTATTATACATACAAGTGTTCAAATTCGAAGTTCACGGCTAAAAATGGCCAGAAAAAGACGATAAAAAGTGCAAATTATTTAGATCCTACGTATAGCAACGGTCGTTATTTTCATGCATATCCTCTGATCCGTATTGCAATTTGGAATACAAGTCCCAATAACACAAAAGCTAAAGCATGGATACAGATAAATCAGAAGCATAAACAGACAATTGAGTTTGACTGTAAGATGCCTTTGGAGCTTAAAACAGTTCCTAAGAAACCTGAAGGCTGGGTAAATGTTACTGGCGGAAAAAGATATTACAAAAAAGGAAAGTTCTTAAAAGGTTGGCAGAAGATTAAAGACACCAAAGGAACTTACTGGTATTATTTCGATCCAAACGGATATGCATTAAACGAATGGCAACTTTTAGACTGGTCTAAAGCCAAACAGGATACTTTTTACTTCAAAGATTATAAGATGGTTACCGGAAGTATCAAGATTGATGATTACACGTATACTTTTGACAAGAATGGGGTGCTATCTTCGAGTTTAGATCCGAGCAGGCAGCCTAAAGGAAAGCAGAAAGCCGGTTGGCATGGTAACGGACGTATGTGGCGTTACTGGGTTAAAAAAGGTAATAAATATGTATATTTAACTGGTTGGCAGTATCTAAAGGATGCTAAAGGTAAGTTCTGGTTTTATTTTGGTACTGGCGGATATATGTATTATGGCTGGAAAAAGCTTAGGTATATTCCAGAAGCTGTCACTAGTATTAGTAAAAGCAGCAAAGGAACTGGACCACGGGTTGAGACTTTCTATTTCGATACTAATGGCCATATGGTTACAGGAACTAAAAAGATCAATGGGAAGACCTATACGTTCAGTAAGGATGGAGTATTGACATCTGGTGCTACGACCGCAATGACACAGTCAGCCAGAGATGACGATTATATTTTAAGTCCTGATGCCGGAGAAATTAGATTTAGCGGCGAAACCGATCCAACTGATGTCTACCAGAAGATGACTCTTTCAACATTGACGATTGAAAAGTACCAGAAGAAAGTTTCCGTGACCATTAATGGAAAAACATATGCCTTTACCGGTGATATTCCTGATAGCTGCATCTTTACTGGTGTTGGAATTCAGGAGTATGTCCTCGGGGCACATGGAAAATTTACATACACACAGGATAGGATCAACAAAGGTACGCCTATCGGTGTTCAGTACATTGATACTATTTCTGTTAAACAGTTGACGACCAAGTATAAAGATGTAAAGAACTCTTTAGACAAGTCTTCTAAGGTCGTAGTTAATTGCTCTACCGGTGATATTTATTACAATGGTAAAAAGAAACCAGAATTAGGGGCATTGGGTAATGATTACGATACTTTGCTGCTTATGCCTAGCTATACTGGAGAGAAGTCACAGAGAATTCAATGTTTATATTCTAAGTGGGTTACGAACGCTAATAAACCCACATTCGAGATTCAGTATCGAGAGGTATTCTTATGATTGTATATTTTGCTGATCGAGCCATGAATATTCTTGGGCTTGCCTCAGATACCATACAAAACAGCTATAAAATCGGAGATGATAAGTGCACTACAGAGGTAGAGACTGGCACAAAGACACTAAGTCTGGATGTATATTTCGAACCTGCAACCAGATCTAGGATAGAAAGGCTCACATCAGTCGGAAATTACCTCATGCGCTATACAGGCAGCAAAGATCAGTATGAACTGTATACAATCATTGACTCTGAACTCGATGTAAACGAACGTAAGATCAATATTTATTGTGAAGACGGAGGACTGGACCTGCTGAATGAAACAGTGGGTCCTTTTTCCACCGAAACAAAGCATTCGATTAAAGAATACGTATCTGCATATTTATTAGATACAGGTTTTAAGATCGGCAAATGCGAAATAGCAGATACAGTAAAGTATGCTCTCGAATTTGACGGTGATGAAACTATATATTCAAGGCTTCTTGCCATCGTAAATGAATTCGATGCAGAGATGGCCTTTTCATTTGAAATCAAAAACTTATCTGTAACTGGTAAGTTTCTAAATATTTACAAAGAACGTGGAAGCGACAAGTCAATATCCCTTAGGATCAACAGAGAGATCAGCAATATTGTCGTAAAGAAGTCTGTCGCTAACTTGTGCACAACAATCTATCCGATTGGCGGTATTCCTGAGGGTGATAACGGCTGCTGTTCGAGTATTAGCAGTGACGGTAAAAGATATTACACATGGGTTAAATTTGCAGAATCGTCCAATGGAAAGAAAGGCTTTGATAACAGTCCAGGATCGCTTCCATACATCGGCCTGGCATGGGATCAGGAGGATGTAATTGAGTCAGAGACATATTCAAAGTACAAATGGTTCAGATATAGATACGATAAAGTGATAGTTTTAAGCCCTCCTCAAAACGGCAATGGCCTTCTTATGAAGAAAGAGAAATCGGATGACAAAGACAAGTATATGTTTATCCGATTCGGAGAAAACTCTAAGGGCAAGAACATGTCAGCATTACCAACAAGTGCGTCCAAGTATATCGGTATTGCAAAGAACAAATCCAGCGATTTTAAGAAGACTGATCCGACTGGATATACATGGACGTTGTATACAGGTGACAGTGCTAAGAATTTATATTTAATCAATCCATACAGTTCCTCTTCTTCTAATAGATCTAATTCTGTTCAGGGCGGAAGATACGCATGGGTAAGATATGGATCCTCGGCAGCTGGAGCAGACATAAGCACTAGTGCTGTTGGAAAGACATATGCTGGATTAAATGTTGGTTATTCAACTACAGAACCATCAGGAGCAGCGAATTATATTTGGTCGAAGATTTTGGATAATCCATTATCTGGTGGTGGTTACGTTGAAATGGACTGGCACTTATTTGGTGTTCAGCAGCACACATCAACTGGTACAGCTGTATCTGGAAAATACACATGGATTAGATTTGCCGAAGAAGATGACAAGGGTAACATCAAGATCCTAGAAGAGCCTAGCGGAAGTTCTTATATCGGCTTTGCCTACAATAAGACTACATTTGTTCCGAGCTCGAACTACAAAGATTACAGCTGGCATGATATTAAGGGCGATGAAGGGCGTGAGACAACCCTTGTAGGCTTTAAGTATGACAAGGGTGATATTTATGTCAAGAATGGTTGTGTATACAGCCGTAAAGCCCTTGCCAAATGGTCACGTTATAAAGCACCAGACGAGACTGGAAAGATCGCTGACGGGGCAATCGTAAGGCGAATCAGTTATGACTATACGGATCAGGTAGACTTGCTGGCAGCGGCCATTTATGACCTGTACATGTACTCTGAGCCAGAAGTAAACTATGAGGTTTCAGTCGCATATTTACCTAAAAATGTGTACATTGGCGATCGTGTGAACATTATCGACGACGAAGGACAGATCTATGTATCCGCGAGGGTTCTCAAGACCGATGTTTCCGAATGTAACGGTACAACTGACATCACTTTGGGTGAGTTCATTATCAAAGAAAGTGGGATCAGCAGCGATATTGAGAAGCTTGCAAAGCAATTCGCGGATTATGCAAAGAAAAATGCAATCACGTACACATGGACCGTATATGCAGACGACAAAACAGGGACAAATATTTCTACAGATCCAGACGGCAGGGCATATTTAGGAATAGCTACGAATAAAACTATAAGCACTCCAGATCTTAGTAACCCAGATGCTTACAAGTGGAGCTATATTGCTGGCAGTGACATCATCAGGGTTAAAGTGTCGTCATCTGCTGGTTATATTTTCAAGAATAAAGCGATCACTACTACGTTAACTGCTAAAGTATATCGCAACAACACATTGCTCACAGATGAAGAGGTTGCAAAACTAGGAACGATCAACTGGTATATGGACGACTCTGTTATCCCGTTTGCAACTGGAGAATCGGCAGAGGTTTCAAACCAGACAAAGTCACACACATATTCTGCACGACTTGAAGAGGATGATCCGCAGGAGGTTCAGGAATGATTATTGACGGTGAGACAATCACATTGACACAGGACGAACAGGTGGACACCATCACAGAAGAATACGCCCTTCTTCCAGCTGGTCAGTCCCCAGCAAGTACTACAACGTGGTCTGAAGTACAGCCAGATTATATTGACAATCCTGGTGGAACTCAGTATGAATATTGGACTAGACAGAAACTTTCAGGCCATGATGATGAAGCACAGGAGGGGTTTACAAAGTACACAGAACCCGTAAACGATAAGGATCTTACAAAAAGCGGAAGAACTGCAGCTATGGTAAGACAATACGGGGCAGGCGTTCTTGTTTGCCGTAAAGGTAAGACCGTTGGTGCTCTTGTTAATGCCGACGGCAGTTTTGATGTTGTTAGAGTTAGCTGGTCGGGTGATGTGCCTACTGCCGGGACTGCTCTAGCTTCTTACGGGTCAAATCTAATGGTAATGAGAGATTCTGACTCTGAAGAATATTTAAGAATGGAGAATCTTGCAGCAAGCGCCGTAACAATTTCTCAAAATGTTATTGCCGACAATAAAAGGTTGACTTTATCATATGAAATTACATCTGTCACGTCTATAACAAAGATTGAAGATTCTACCACGGTAACAAGCTACACAATTAACGGTAGTCAAATTTCTTCAAATAGTTTAGTTAATGGCAAAAAATATACTGTCGTTTACACAAGTACTGATTACCTGCTAAAGGCATATACTTTCGGTTCCAGAAAGAGCGGAACTAGAAAGGGCGGGCAGAGTCTTTCTGTTGGATACAACAATACTGCTTCTGGTCTGTCTTCCGTAGCAATTGGTTATAATTTAATCGCTAATCAGAACTGGCAATTTGTGATCGGAAACAATAATAAAACCGACAACAATATGCAGTTTATTGTGGCTGATAGTGAAACAAATCTGTTTTCAGTAAGTAAATATAGTGGCGCAATTGTTATGAAAAATCCTAAGAACGGCGTATATAGTTATATCGGCCAAGACACTGATACTAATGGTGAATATACGATCTGGGCGTTATATGATTCAGGAGGCAGTCGTTTAAGAAGAATGAGCCTAACTGGAGAAAACGTACTTGTTGATGGAATAAAGCAATTTTATCAAACTGGAGATACAATCAGTTTTACTAATGCCGTGACACCGTTTGCAGGATACATAACAGATTCGAGTGGTACTATACGTATCACTGTACCTGTTGATAAAAGTTTACAGTTTATCACGTCCCTTGAAGTAACAAGAATGAAAGGGGCTATAGTTGGCGTAAACGGATATGTTACATACGATTCAGCTAATGTTGGAAGCCATCAGTGTGACTGGCTTGCGTATTGTGACGTAGCAATCACAAAAGTGAATAATCATCTTGTTCAGATTGTACTTACTAATCCTGTCGATCCAGGGCACAGTGGAGATAGCGGGAAGTTTGTCTATACGGTAAAGTCTGGAAATACGACAACATCGTCGACATATAAAAATAATACGCCTATGAATTACTGTCCGTCATATGGTGGTCTGGTTATATCTTGTATATAAAGGAGTCTTCTATGAGACGTGGAACTACACCTACTTATACATTGACATTTGAAGAGGGTGTTGGCGCCCAGATCAGTGATATTTGTCTGGCACTTCATCAGACGAATGGTCCGATCATGAATCTTCACATGTCAGATGGGAAAATTACATTAGACGGTGATATTGCATATTGCACCTTGACCCAGGAAGAGACTAATGCATTCCATAAGGGATCTCTCTCCAGACAGGTCAAGGTCAAATTTTTAAACGGAACTGTTCAGTCCTCTGATATTTCTAAAGAGAGCGTATACGACGTCCTGCACGAGGAGGTTATGTAATGTCTGAGGTTCGCTGGAGCACTGATACTACTATTCTCGTAGATCCAGACCTTAAACCCAACAACATGAACATCAAGGTCAACTTGGTGGATGATGGGTCTGCGAATATTAAGATTGATGATATTTATGGCCCGGCAGGCGACTACGACTATTACGACGGAGCATACGTTGTGGAGCCTGATTGGGAAGAACAGACCTTACAAACAAAAGACAAGTTAATGTATGGCGATGTTACAGTTGAGGGTATTTATATTACTAAAGTAACTAACCAAGCCGGTGGTAAAACAGTATATATTGGAGGTTTAATCAACGATGGCTAACGAATACAATTCAAAGGTAGTACTGTCTAATGGTACAGTACTGATAGACCTGACTGCAGACACAATCACACCGCCGACACTGCTCGAAGGCGTTACAGCACATGGTAAGGACGGTGCTCCGATCACAGGTACATGCACTTATGACTCTGACACAAGTGATGATACAGCTGCGGTCGGTGAGATCCTTGCAGGCAAGACAGCACACGCCAGAGGAACACAGCTGACTGGCACGATGACCAATGTCGGAGCACAGACCGGAACGATCAGTACAAAAGCAGGCTCAGTCACAATCACACAGGGTTACCACGATGGATCAGGCAGCGTTTATATTTCCTCAACAGAACAGGCTAAGATTATTGCTTCGAACATTCGTCAGGGTATTACGATCCTTGGGGTAGAGGGTGCAATGTCCGGTTCCGAAGACGTATCTGCACAGGCAAAGACTGCTACACCGTCATGGAGTCAGCAGGTTATTTCTCCTGATACAGGTTATACTCATTTGACACAGGTTACTGTCGCAGCGATTCCGATTGCATATGCGGATAATTCTGCAGGTGGTGTAACGGTCACTATTGGATGAGGTGACGTATGGCGAACTCGTACGTTAATAAAGTACAGACATCTGACGGTACGGTCTTGATTGACCTTACCGATAGTACATTAGATTCTCCGTCTGGATTAGTAAATGGTGTTACGGCATATGATAGGAGTGGAACACTATTGACAGGAACATATACACCAAGCATGTTTATAGCGAAATACGGAAGTTCAAAGTACGCAGAGGTGCTTGCCGCATATCAGTCAAACATGATTGTCTATTGCAGAGCATCATCAAATTCAAATCCTGCAACAGGAAGTCAGACGAGGATGGCATTTTTGGCGTATGTTAATAACGAAACAACACCAACTTCTTTCGAGTTTCAATACTATCGAAGCGTGGCTACTCATTCAGACGCACAGCAGGGTGACCAAGTATATATTTACAAGTTGACATCATCTGGTTGGGAGAATAGCGTCCGTGAAGTCTATACAAAGGTTGTCGCCGGTACAGGGCTATCCAGTTCATATTCCAGCGGTAAGATCACATTAACAAACTCAAACGGTCTGCCAACTGTAACATCGTCCGATAATGGTAAAGTGCTTAGAGTGACTAACGGTGCATGGTCAGCAGAATCATTGCCTAGCGCAAGTGGGGTATCATTCTAATGGCTGATTATTTAGTTACAGATACCGAGCTTACAAGTATCGCCAACGCTATTAGGACTAAAGGTGGTACATCGGCTTCGTTAACTTTTCCAACAGGATTTGTAAGTGCTATCAATGATATTCAGACTGGTGGCGGTGGAGTTGACTTACCTGTGAATACTTACGGTGCAGGTGACGAGGGAAAGGTTGTGTCAAGCGGGGAACTGGTTACACAGACGAGCCAGACTATTACGGAGAACGGGACGTATGATACGACTTTAGTAAGCAGTGTAACAGTGAGCATAGGAGATATTTGGATGGAACAGACAATCACTACAAGCGGAGCAGTAACACAGGCATTAGATCCTTATATTCTGTACCATTTTACCGGTGCACTGACTTCTTTGACGATTACCTTGAATTCTACTTCGTCTGGAGGAATTGCACAGTATCACTTTGATTTCCTTAGTGGACAGACTGCACCGACACTTACATTACCAAATACAGTAACAATGCCTGATAACTTCGAAGTCCAGGCTTCTAAGCGATACGAGATTGATATTCTGAACAACTACGGGACGGTCGCTGAATGGACGGATTAATCAGGCGAAGATGCATGGCTCCTGAAAAAGGCGATGAGTGGGAAGTGTTATTTCAAAACGGTTTTGACGAATACGTTGTTTACAATCATTCAGACGGTGTCGTATTTACTGTTATGGATAATGGCGAATGGGTACAAGCGGTTTCGAACGGCCAAAATAAGAACACTTCTAACGTAACAACCAAAAATTGTATACCGTATGCCGATATTAAAGACAAGACATGCAGGATCACCTGGGGAATTGAGTGCAGTGATATTTCTTCATTTACAACTCAAAATGGCGGTGGATTCATCACCTTTGACTTCTTTAATAGCAGCCCTCGTGGTTCAAATCCTCTGAAAGGACGTATCAGTAAATTGGACTTTGCAACCTTGACATTAGGTAACATAATCGGACGGCATACTTTGGAATTTATTCCAGATGAATATTTCGCAAGCGTCACAAAGTCAACATATCTTGGCTGGCACTTTGGTTTTAGAAGCACTGTCAATGACTTAACATGGAGCATTACAGAATTAACTTTCGAGGTGAAGAAGTAAAATGCCTAAATACGGAATTGATATTTCAGAACACAACGGACAGATCGACCTGAAGCGACAGAAAGTTGACTTCGTAATGATCCGTGCAGGGTGGTCTGATCAGAAAGATTATTTATTTGATAGGAACGTAAAGGAATGTCGGAAGCTTGGCATTCCTTTTGGCGTTTACTGGTACAGCTATGCTCTTACACCTGATGCAGTGAAAGAGGAAGCTGTCAAGTGTCTCAACGTGATTGCCGGTCTGGATATTAAGGTCGGGGTCTGGTTTGACATGGAAGATGCAGATCACTGGAAAAAGAACAACGGTTGGGATATGTCCAAGCATAACATTTCCAATATCTGCAATACTTTCTGCAGCATGATCGAGTCCCATGGATATTATGCAGGAATCTATGCGTCATATTCGTGGCTTACGGGCTCAGGACAGGTGATAGATTGTCCTAAGTACGACAAATGGGTCGCTCACTATGGTGCCAATAACGATGGAGAAAGGCACGGGGATTACTCCAATATTGGCTCGATCCATCAGTACACCAGCAAGGTGATCGACAAAGACTACATGTACGGTGATATTTCCCGGTACGAGGTAAAGAAAATGAAGACTTTCAAAGAATTCTATGACAAGTACAATTCTAAGGCGGTAGATGACGATGGTGCCTACGGGGTCCAGTGTGTCGATGGCTTTAGGGTTTTTTGCCGTGAGTTCGATGTACCCGTAAAGCCTACGCCTAATAACTGGGCGGACGGATATTGGTACAGCAAAGACAAACTCGGTTATGGATCATATTTCGAGTACATCACTGGGTCCAGCAACTTCAAGGATGGAGACGTGGTTATTTGGGCTAAGGGTTCTGCATCACACCCGAGTTCCCATATTGCGTTCTATTACAAAGGCAAAGAATTCGGTCAGAATCAGGGCGGCGATAGATCGTTCTGCCTCAAAGACACAAATTTCAAAGATGCTCTCGGTGCATTAAGATTGAAAATTTGGAGCCAGAAAAAATCCCGGTGGGTAAAATCTGAAAACTTTTGGTATTACTACAAGGATGGGAAGAAGCTCACTGGCTGGCAGAAACTGAAATGGTCCGGTGGGACAAACTGGTTCTGGTTCAATGCTAAAGGCCAGATGGCAACAGGCTTTAAGAAACTCGATTGGAATGGTAACTACGATTGGTACTATTTCGATAAACATACCGGAGCGATGTATAACGGTGAGAAAGAAGTGACCGTTCGCTTTGGAAACAGTGGAAAGATCACAGATATTAAGGAGGTTGTATGAGTAAAGTAAATTTAACTCCTTTTGCGTCCTCGATGCATGTAGAGGGTGAGACCGGCGGCGATAACACAGGACTCAGACCTATTGAGATTACCATATGGTACGATGATGCTTCTGATGGATGGACTTGTAATAAAACATATAACGAAATTTATGATGAGTATAATAAAATAGTATATCCTGAATATGCTACAGAACATCATGAAACTGAACTTGTGCCTTGCATAATTCATATGACAGGCTATGACGATGACATACCTTATACAGACGTATATCATGGATTTGTCATGGTTACAAGTGAGACTGACTCTGATCATGGTTTCGCGTTTATGTTTGTCAATGAAGTAGATTACACTCTTGATTCAAATCATAATCTTATAGCCCATTGCCGTGGATATAAGATCTATACACATAAAGGTGAACCGATGGTTGTGCCCATCTCATAAAAGAAAGCGAGGATATTTAAATGACAGACGTTAAAATCAGTCCTAATGCAGCAGCAATCCATGTTGAAGGCAATTATGGAAACACTAATTTAAGGTAATATTCATGGACTACATAATGCCAATCTACACAACGCTTGTTGGGCTGATTATTGGCTTCCTGGTTGGGAGGATTAAGATGTTAGTCTCACAGGCGAAAGATTCTAAGAAACACAACGATGATATTTATCAGGCGTTGAAGGATGGTATGGCAATTCTCTTGCGCCATGAACTCTCCGAGTATTATGACCGGTTTGAGCATGAAGAAACGATCCCTAAAACAGAATGGGATGACATTGAGCAGACTCATGCGGTCTACAATAGTCTCGGAGGCAATCACACAGGAGACAGACTGTACGAATTCCTTAAGCAGAAAGACTTAGGAAATTGATATTTGATTCCATGCATACTATAATGGACGGGATAAAACGTGAGATAAAAAGGTGATATTTTATGAAATTTACACAGGAATTCATTAAAGCAATGCTGATCAGGGCTGTGTGGACTATGGCTCAGACCGGTCTCAGCATGATCACACTCGGTGCTGCGGTCTCTGACATTGAGTGGAAACATACATTCTCTGTAATGCTCGTAGCTGGGTTATATTCTGTGCTTAAGAGCATTGTAGTCGGTGTTCCTGAGGCTTATAGGGATGGAACACTGGTCGTCGACATGAGCGACCCTGATAAAGACACTCTCCGCATGGAGTACGACAAACCGATCGCAGAACTCGTTGACCAGGACAAGGTGATATTTAAGGTTGAGAAGAAATGAGTAGATATCGTGTAATATATTCTAACGAATTACGACATTATGGCGTTAAAGGCATGCGGTGGGGTGTTATTAGAGATCGACATCACGCAAAAAAAGATGCTAAAGAATATGCCAGAGCAAAAATGTATTATGGCGAGGGCGCCGGCAATAGAAGAAAACTGATTAAAGCTAAAGTTGAGCAACGTAAAAAGCTTTCCAATGATTATTCAAAGGCCTTTGATGAATACTTAGCCAGACAGGATATGAGTAAGCATGCTGATGCAGCAAAAAGAGAAAGAATTGTAAATACAGGTGCTAAAAAAGCAGTTCAGACAGGCAGAGGTGTAGTAAACATGATCCTTGGAAATGGGGCAAGAGTGACTGCTGCAGCAGCTGTTGCATATTATGCACTTCATTATACTGGTATGGATAGAGAAATAATGCGCTATCTTGGCATGCGATTTGGTTAATTGACTCGTGATATTTTCACCTCTTATAGTGTAGGAGGTGTAATATGAAATACACATGTAAGATTGCCATCACTTTTGAATCCAATAAGGGTACGACTTATGGGGTAGTAAAAGAAACTACTAAGGAATCACAAGGAAATTCGATACTTTCAATCATGAGTTTTATTGAAAATAACGGACTTGTAGAAGGTGACGAATTGATTAGTGAAATGTATGATAATTTTGAAAAAGAGGCCAGAGTCTATTACACAGGAGTAAAGAGTGATGAAAAACATGCTTGGGAGTACAACGCTGAGTACAACAAAAAAGAAGGAACATATTTGATCGAGGCAAGAATTATTGCGAAATGATTTTTCTAAGAAGGAATAACAACTCCTTCTTTTTTCTCTCGTTCGTGATATTTACAGCCCATATGATGTGGAGGTGATTATATGGACAATTTGACCATGAAAGAACTTCAGGCTTTGTACGAGTATATTTCAAAGCTTGATCCAAACACTGAAGAGTATAGGGCAGCGGTTGATGCAATTGTATTGTTAGAAAAGGTCCAATTAGATAAGGATAAGCTAGCGATTCAACAAGATGAAAATGCTAAAAAGATGGAAAATGAGCAAATCACAAAAGAAGAAGAACTGGCTTTACAAAAGAAGAATAGTTTATGGACTAGTGTTTTAAAAGGTGCTGAGATCGTTTCCCAAATACTTGTTATTGGTGGAGTAGGTTTAGCTGCTTGTTTCTCGGAAGAGACGAGGATTCTTTCAAAGACAATATTTGGTTTATTTATGAAATGCTTACCGAAGCATTAAACGGTATTGAGCTCGTGTATTATACATGGGCTCTTTATTTTTTCGTATTAAAAACAGACCGTATAGTGAAAGGAGAGAAAACATGTTTAATGTTATGCTTAAAGTAATAGGTAAAGCTTTAAATACCAAAATTGGTAAAAAGGTATTTGGCAATATTTATATGATTATAACTTTATTATCATAGGAGCTAACAACTCCTTTTATTTTTTCGTATAATGAACAATTTGTATAGTGAAAAGGAGAAAGAAAATGAAAAACATTATTAACTATTTTAAGAAAGAAAAGAAAGGAGAAAAGAAAATGAAAAACATTATTAACTATTTTAAGAAAGAAAAGAAAGAAAAGAAAGAAACTAATAGACATAGTGCATATTTAGTGATTCAGGCACTTGATACTGAAATTATTAAGTATGAGGCTGCGATTAATGAACAGAAAGGCCGTGTTGCTAAAGCTGAAAGATCTGAATATTCGCAACCGTATATTAATGAATATATGCTTAAAACAGGAAAGACATTAATTGAAAGTTATAGTAAGAGAGTTGAAGAGCTTAAAACAATAAAAGAACAAATCGTTTTAGGAGAGGTTAAATTTTAACTTCTCTTTTTTTTTTTCGTGAGATTTACAAAGTGTATAGTGCGAAAGCAGAAAGGAAGGAAAATAGAATGCCTGAAATTATTGAAAATGTCGCAGAAATTAATGAGGAACTGAATGAAACTGAAGTCAATGAAGAAGAAATTGATGACGAAGAAGATGATGACGATGAGGAAGAAGAAATTACTGAATCTGAGGGATTTGTTATCGACAAAAATGTAGCAATGGGCGCAGGAGCTATTATTGCATTAATCGGAGCAACTGGGTACGGTGTCTACAAATATGTAATGAAACCTAAAGACAAAGATAAAGAGCCTAAAGTCAAAACAGAAAGATGGTATAAGAGAATCAGAATCAGAAGTCCACTGTATTTTCTGCCTAAAGAGGAAGAAACAACTGAATAATTCGCAATTTAAAGAGGATAAAAACAAATCCTCTTTATTTTTTCGTGGTTTAAACAAGTTGCAGTATGGAAAGAGAAGGTGATATTTTTATGACACAAAATAGATACGAAGACACATTATTCGGATTATTTGTATTAATTATGATGATTATTGTTGCTTTAATTGCGAGCTTTGTTGGTGATATTTTAACAACACAACTGTTTGCAATTATTGCATTAGTTGAATTAATACTAGTATTACTGTTAGTAGTATCTAAGGATGAATAAACACATCCTTTTTTCTTTTTCGTGAGATTTTCAAGGTGCTTAATGAAGAAAGGTAGGTACTTTTATGATCGGTAAATTTATTTTTTGGACGGGACAGACTATTGTGCGTTCTGCTGTACGTGTTGCAGAAATCGCATTAATGGCTGGTCTTATGACAATATTTTATGAAATCGGTTTAGAGGAAGGAATTGAAATTAAAGAACAGGAAGAAAACAAAAAATGGAAGAGCGTATTTGCTAAGTAGGAAACTACAGAGCAATTGCTCTTTTTTTCTCAATTCGTGAGATTTTCAAGGTGCTTAATGAGATGGATGAGATAGTGTAATAGGAACATACCTGTTTAATGAAATAGGAGAAATCAGTGCAAATCTGATAATCATCCACTATTGTTTTTTTTTCAACAACTTATATTTTTATGGAGGTGGAAAATGAGAGTTGTTTATGAGAATGATTCAAACTACATGAAGGAACTTTGGCAGACCAACAAAAAACATTGGTTTCAATGCCACTGGAATCGGTTTAAAGTCTGGTGTTATGACAACAAAGAATGGCTGATTATTGTCGTTCCGGCTGTTGCTGTTAATGGTAGAAAGATAATTAAGAGCCATAACCGTGCTAAAGAGGTGAAGCAGGTGAAGGATCATAGGGACTTGGATATTTATGACAGGTCCTTAGGAATTTACTACCGTATGAACAGAAAACCTACGCCTGCTGAGTATGGCGAGATTACACGCAGGAAAAGAAATGGTGAAGATTACTATACAATATTATCTTCAATGAGATTACTTTAAGGAGGGGCCATGTCAATTATTGAAGAACATTATGGTAGTAACAACGAAAAGATGTACCCGGTTAAAATGGCGGCAAGAGAGGCTGGTGTTCCTGAGCAGACAATAAGGAACGCTATTAACAGAAAACAACTTCCAGCAACTTCTATCCAGGCTGGCAAACAGCATAAGTGGATGGTGGCCGAAACCGATCTTATTAACTGGATGGAAAAGCGTCCGGTCGTCAAAGAGGATCGTCCTGGTAAAATGTCACAGACTCGTGATATTTCTGACTTAACTGTTGACGAGCTCGCAGGCACATTCCTCAACAAAATCATTGATGCACGAAACGAAGGCTATAAGTCCGGACTTGAAGAGGGCTATGACAAAGGATATTCTGCAGGTTACAAAGAAGGGATTGAAGCGTGCCTGAAAGCTGCAGGGCTTCTCCTGGAGAAAGAGGTGAAAGCATGACTGAAATCGCATCCGCAAAGCTTTTCTATGGAGCAATTACTGAGGAGCTTGGGGTCTATGATCTGGATTCCGAGCTCCATATCATTTGTCTTGACTATGATATTATGTCGCCTGGCTCCTCAACACATCACACAACACGGCTCACATATGATGAGGCTTGGAGATTGGCAAATAAGATCCAGAGACATATTGCTAATGTGTGGGAAAAAGAAGATCGGCAATGGACACTGAAAGGAGGTGATATTTGTGAGCCTGAACGATAAAATCAATGAAGCAATTTTGAAAGATTTCAAACCTAAGAAATACGACAATGATGTACTATGCAATATCCTTACAATGTCAAAAGAAGAATTATATAGAAGATCACAAGAAATCATTTTTGGAGAACGGATTAAGCAGAATAAATACCCTCAGTTCATATATGATTTCCAGGAGGAAAAATAATGAGTAATACTAAAGAAGTCTACTTTGATGTGTATTGCAGCAAATGCAAGCACAAAGACACTAATGAGACCGAAGAGCCCTGTAACGAATGCCTCGCGCAGGGCTCTAATTTGGATTCACACAAGCCTGTATATTTTAAGGAGGAAGAATGAGCTATTTGATGTCTGTGGAAGACTTCGAAAAGCTGTCACACTGCACAATATGCGGATACTCGTTAAATGAATTGATGATATTTGCGGATGCTTGTAGAAAACAGAACATATCTAATGATGATCTGAAAGAATTCTGTGTGAATGTGAAGAACGTCTATACCTATGTAATGAATGAGATTGGAAAGAGTTTTAATGAAGAAATCGAACGGGCGCTTAAGTAATGAGACTAATTGACGCTGATAAATTGAAATTCGTTCCTGCACTGATTGAACCTGTATTGGTGGGCGATGAACCGCATTGGGAGACTATCATTCTCAAGGACAGAATCGACAATGCACCTACAGTCGAAGCCATACCGATAGAGTACATTCAGCATTGGATTGATAAGCAGAATTACGGCAGACGGAACGGCAAGATGATGCTTGCAAAGGCTTTAAACGAATTGATAGCCGAATGGAGGAAAGAGCATGAGACTAATTGATGCTGATAAATTGCTGGATGTGGTCGAGTCACTTGACTGGTACCATCTGAACATTAATGGAGAAATGGTTCACGGCGCAAACAGTGACGACCATCAACCATATTACATATCAGATGATATATACGAAGCAATTCGTAATGCACCAACAGTCGAAGCTGCTCCCGTAGTGCATGGAAGCTGGGAACGAATACACATGTGGACAGGTGCCGAGACAATATTCTGTTCGGTGTGCGGTGAAGACTGCTATGTCAGCGATACAGGCGACGATATATTGTCGGATTATTGCCCGCACTGTGGAGCAAGGATGGATGATAATGACTGAGTACATAGATAAAACGGAAGTACAGGCAAAACTGATAATGAATGCTGAACGATGGACCATTATACATGAAACGGGAGATTTCGGACCAGTTGAACGGAGTGATGATTTAATTCCAGTCAGAAGCGCGATAGAAATCATCAAAAACATTCCATCAGTCGAAGCCGTGCCCGTGGTACATGGGAAGTGGAAAAAGGAAGGCAGATGGAGCAGGGGCAGGATGTATCGCTGTGACCAGTGTGGAAACTATCTTGATTTTCGTGGAGTAAACGCAGGGAGGGGTGATGCTAATTATTGCCCGAATTGCGGTGCACGGATGGACGCAGTGAGGAAAGACAATGGCTGAACAGATTTACAGATATTTGCATGACGAAAATGGTGCTGTAGTTGGCTATGAATACCATGGCGAACTGATACGATGCAGGGACTGCAAGCATTATGATGCGGATAATTTCCAATGTGAAACGGATAAACCGCACAGTGGCACATGGTTTCCCCAAAGTTACTGCGATAGAGCAGAGAGGAAAAGTGAGAGACTGATTGACGCGAACAAATTGATGGAAGCGATTGAGTCACTTGACTGGTACCATCTGAACATTAATGGAGAAATGGTTCACGGCGCAAACAGTGACGACCATCAGGCGTGGTACAAATCTAATGATATATATGAAGTGATTAGTAAGGCACCTACGGTTCAAACACTGGAGTGGACTCTGTGCAAGGAAAAAGCGAATAATGAAACTGAATGATGCAGACAAATTGATATGGAGCGTACCGCCAGAGGTCGTCATGGATAAATACAAATATGTATACAGATGTTCCGAGTGCGGATGGCGTATGCTTGCGTATCGAGATGGATTATTTAACTACTGTCCGAGTTGCGGAGCAAAGCAAAGTTGGGTGAAGGATGAAACTGAATCATGAAGGCGAATATATCTGCGAGTACGAGAACTGGGCAGAGCCTGTGTTGTATCCTGTTGCTGAACTGATCCGGTGTAAGGAGTGCATGCATTGGGACAGAAAAGACGGAATGTTCCCGGACATTGACGGTAACGATTGGCACGGATGCGAGGAGCTGAGTGCATATGTCAGTGCATCTGGTGACGCACCATGTACACCATCGTGGTGGTACTGCGCAAATGCTAAGAGGAAAGAAGAATAATGAAACTAAAGATACCGCTTAATACAGTATTAGAAGAATGTACAGAATGTCCTTATTTTGAGCTTGAAATGGACAACGTGTATGCGTTCAATAGGGTTGATACAATTGTTTACAAATGCGCTCATATTAATACTTGTAATAGCGCCATAGAACTTTATAAGAAACACATTGAAGCGGAGAAAAACAATGAAGAAGCGCAGAAGAGCTTACAAGAAATATGACTGGCGATGGCATCAGATATGGCTAATTTATCAAAGAGAGTTCGCTAAGTTATTATCCGCTGAGCTTGATAATTTAATACTTTATGGAGAAAAATATGCCGAAATACCTACCAAAGATGCATGAGATTGAGGCCTATAGTTTGCGTGGGCTTCAGTCTTGGGATTACCCTCATTATCCAGATTGGGTAAAGAATATGCTAAATAATGACGACATCGTTGAGTCTCGCAAGTATGTGCATATTTCAACCTGTGAGGGTATTAAGACCGTTGATTACAATGGTTATATTTTAAAGGACGAAAGGGGACTCATCTACGCAATGGACGAGGATGAGTTCCTTGACAAGTACGAAATTGTTAGGGAAGGAGGAAAGTAATGGATAAGATTCCCATTGAATGGCTAAGAGAGTATCAGAAACGATATGATGAAGTCTACGGAGTAAACGGATCAATTATGGTTGACAAAGGTTCGCTTATGTCTATGGCTATTGATATTATCATTAATGACTTTGAAGCAGAAATGGAGGAAGAAAAGAATGGATAACTTTGCTTTTAAGATTGTACACGATTATATTCTGGAACATTTAGATAAGAGCGATAAGATACCGGAAATCCATATGTACACAGTATGGAAATGTAAAACCCTTCAGAACTGGAAGTGGTTAATTAGTACCGATCTTCTTGACGGTATGTATTATGAAATTACCTACAACGGTGACAAAGAAGAGTTCTACCTTGATGCATATAAGAAATTCGAGAACCGATGCATCAGAAAGGATGATATTTAATGGCGAGTGGAGTTGTTAAGAAATGCGCCGTGTGTGGTCGTATTTATGACGCATACGGTGTTGCGGACGTTGATGAAACAGAGATCGAAGGGGACCCGATCACTGAAGAGGACGTTATTAACGACGAGACAGAGTATGTTGTATTCCAGAAAGATCCTGATCATCCTGGTGAGGAAACTGAAATTAATGGTATACAGTTTCTAACAATCTCAGAGCGAATGGATATTCAGGATGAAGACGACAGAATGGATCTGTGTCCGACATGTAGAAATGCTATTGTAAACTACATTAATAGTTTACGACCAGAGTCTAATGATTAAGTTATATTTTGCAGAAATGGAGGTAATGTAATGTTTGCAAAAATATGTGATGTATGCGGTACTACGTATGAGCCTTATGGCACAATTATAGAGCAGGAAGAAGAACTTGATCCATCCGGAGACGCTGATATTATTAATGACGAAAGTCTCGATGATGCCGATTACGATTTTACGGCGACCGGAGAAGAACCTGAGATCAATGGCTTTAGATATTTAACCATTGACGAATACGGAACTGTACAGTATGAGCATGCTCTTAATGATCTGTGCCCGACATGTCGAAATGCTATTAGGGATTATATTCAGAGTTTAATGCCACAGCCCGAAGGCGAAGACGAAAATAGCTGATGAGAGCATTAGTTATCTGTGGTGGAACCTGCTCAGGCAAGACTACACTGGCTAAAAAGCTTGAACAGGATTACAAGTTTAAACGAATTATTACTTATACGACTAGGAAGATGCGTCCTGGGGAAGTTGATGGAGTTGACTACCATTATATTTCTCAGGACGATTTTCTTCTGAGAGCTATGCAGGGTTTCTTTGCAGAGTATACAACCTTAGAGACTGAAGAGGGGACAGTCTACTACGGATCTGCAAAGAGTGATTATATTTGCGATAGTGAATCCAAAAAGGATAGACTGATCGTCCTGGATCCTAAAGGGGTTATATTTGTGCATGAATGGTTTGAGCATCAGAATACAAAATCATTCAAATTACAGTATGCTCCGTATATTGTGTGGCTGGACATGCCTCAGGAAGTTATTATGAAGCGTGCATTTGCCAGGGGCGATAAACCTGAAGAGGTTGCAAAAAGGATTCAAGAAGACCATCATGCGTTCATTCCAATCAGGTTTGGACGCTTTTTTGATTTACGAGTATGTGAAGAGAAGCCTATTGAGAATCTGGCGTATATTATAGATGCATATTATACGCTGGATAAGAAAGATAAGGTAGTTATTTAGTCATGAAAGGAGAGGCTATGGGATACGGAAAAGTATTTAACATCAATCTTAATGTCGAAATATTTGGCGATGGAATATTAAACGAGTGTGTTATTTCCCATGATAATTCTACAGGAGAGCATTATTTCTTAGATCATTTATCGTTAGCAAACTGTGTAAGAGATTATGTTGAAAATCATTTCAATGAGGATGAAATGTACAGCTGCTTATATTATGAGGGTAAAATCAATGGTACTGTGGCTTAACAATATGTCCATTTTACTTTGGGCACTCACAAAATTCCTCGGGTTGGTATTTTTGGTACTTGCCCTAGTCGGTCTTATACTTGTGATGTTTTATACGATCGCAACAACTATTGAAGAAAACAAGAGGTGGAAATGACAATGGAGCAGGAAGAGAGAAGGTTTAGGAAGGATCTTATTTCTGAGTTGAGGAAACTCAATAAGGAACTGTCTGAGATTGCACAGATACTTAAGATGCCCGAATCAGTAGTAAGAACGCTTGCACATGAAAAAGAGGAGGAAGAGGAATGAGCTGGGGAAAAACGTGCTTCATTGAACTTACTGAGGTTCAGATTGATGACGATGACAATTATATTTTCAATCCAATTATGATTAATATCAATCAGATAGAGTACATCAAGCCGCACGACGGAACTGATCCGATGATTGGCGCCTGGGTCACTATGTATAATGAATGGACAATGGTGAAACAGTCTTATAAGGAGATCTGTGATATTTTATCTGACCAGGAGTTAGTTTTCTGGTTTGGGCATAAGGAGGAAAACGATGAGCAGTCTTGTTGAACATAATAGATCATATTTGCAGAAACTTACTGAGAAGCTTGCAACATTATCTCCGGAAGCGGCTAAGAAAGTAGTGAATGATATTTACGGAAAAGATAGTACTGCAGTACAGTGGGTCTTCATTGACGTCCTTGATGGTCTTTACGACAATGTAGGCCACAAAGAAGAATCGTGAGAAAAACAGCCTGTTAAGTGAGAGAAGATGATGCCGGAAAACTTTGGTTACGCAGAGTTGGTCGAGAGGCTAGACCGGAAATGGTGCAATGGTAGCACGCCAGCAATGGAGACGCTGGTTCGAAGCCAGCAAATCATCTTCTTTTATCTTTTTCAAAAAGGAGGAACTATGGAAAAGAAATTGCTTTTGATGTCCACAGACGACAAGTACCGTTTTTCAAAGATCGAAGATATTTTTAGTGAAGTCTTGGATCTTAGGTACACTACTGCCGTAAACAGGGCAAACATGTTGCATAAGCAGTATTATATTTACGCTTATGTAACCAAGGCTGAAGAAGTGTGGATTAGAAGGGAAGTCGAGAATCTTGACCGCCCTTTTATTTTGAAAAAAGCTGCATAAATAGTGAAAGGAGAACATTATGAACGCATTAACAGCTATTAAGTCAGGTATTAGAGTCGCAACATCTTTCGTTATTACCAACAAAAAAGCAATTCTCACTCTTGCTGGCATTGGCCTTATTGGTGGTGGAGCTGGATATATGGTTGTCCAGGCTCCAAAGGCTAAAGATGCAATTATTACGGAAGAACATATTCGTGAGAAAGAAGGAAAGGATCCTCTCACGAATATTGAAAAAGTAAAGATTGGCGTAAGATATTTATGGGTTCCTAGTGCTATGTGTACAGCAGGAACAGGTGCATTACTTTTCGTAAACCATATTTCAGTAAAAGAAGTTGCAGCCGCAGGAGCAGATGCACTTGCGTATAAGCAGGCATACAATGACCTTGCACGAATTCACAATGATTATATTCGTGGAGTCAATAAGGTAACGACTGAGGAACAGCAGAAAGAAATTCGTAATGAAGTTGGTGAACAGAGAGTAGTTAGTAATAGCTCTGATATTGTTCCGATTAACACAGGCAGGGGCGACGCGTTATTTTTGGATGAGTTGAGCGGACAGTATTTCAGATCTACAGAAGTTGCGGTGTGTAATGCTGCGTTGTCTTTCAATAGTGACATGACAAACTGCAGACTTGCTAATAGCTATGGACTTGAGGGATACGGAACTATTAATGAATGGCTTGAGATGTATCTTGGTATTAATCCGATTGGTATGATTGGTGATGACAATGGTTGGAAAGTCTATGACGGTAATGTCTTCAGAATTCATATTTCTGATAGATTCGATACCGCTCCTAATGGAGAGCCGGTGCGTGTTATATCTTATGAATGCGCACCAATGATTATTTGAAAGTATTGGTACTAGTCTGGAGTAATCTGGGCTAGTACCTTTTTCTTTATATTTATGGAGGTGGCTATGGAAAAGAAAGAAACTTTTAAATTTGGTGCTAAGATGGCAGGCGCTCACTGTGTAAGTATGGTTATTGTAAAAGCATGCAAAGTTCTTACAGGTTATGGAAATGTAAAGCCTCTTACTAAAATGTGTCTATGGATCGGATCTGAGATTCTCGGATGGGTTATCGGTGATATTTGCGTCGATAAACTGGAAAATGAAGTCATCGAAATGAAGGAAGTTGTCGATAATGTAAAGGAGGAATGGAATGTCGGAGAAGCAACAGTATCCTAATAATTCTCTTAAAGTTAAGGGCGGAGTTGAAATCAAGCCTAGTATATTTAAAACAATCATTAGAGGTTTAATACCTAATATTGAGAATTTAACACCTACTATCGTTTTAGATAGTATTATCATGCCATATTTGCGAGATGCTGTATTTAATAGCATTTCGTCACTCATGTATAAAGATGGAACAGCTCCGAGAGCAAATAACTCTGGTGTAGTAGTTAACAGTGGAACAAACTATAATCGCATATCTACAGCAGCTGCACAACAGAATGCCAATCAAACAAAAACACGTAAGCAAAACCGTAATGACTATAAAGATATTATCTTAAGGCCTGGTAAAGGAGAAACAGCGGCACAAGTACGCGCAAGAGGAGAGGATTATATTATGGATCTTCGTAATCAGGTAGATATATATGGTCGTGTATCTATAATGTATCTGTTTAGTTTACTTGATATTACTCGTGATGACGATCAGGAGAATAGCTGGGGATGGGATGCTCGCAATATTGGTTTAGCGAACGTCGTATCTACAGGCGAACCCGGATGCTATAGATTATATTTGCCTACGGCGGTAGAGATAGCTGTATAATTCGTGTAATAAACACATCGTATTATGACAATGGAAACATTTTTATTGAATAATAGGAGGTGTTTAAAATGTTACATGTTGTTGAATTAACGAAGAGAATTATTTTTGATGACGAAAACGGATCTGAGATTGTATTCTTACAGAACCTTGCCCACAAGGATGATGAATCCGAAATCTATGACAAACTGGATCTCGAAAATAGAGATCTTATGAAAATGAGATGGAAGGTCGTCCTTGACGGACAGGAACTTTAAGAATAAGGACTAACAGGTCCTTTTTCTTTTTCTTAAGGAGGTGAAAGCATGATTTATATTCTGTTCGCAATATTATGCATACTCTGTGCGGTAATGTGTGTAGTATTGCTTGCTACGGTAGATAAGGTTAATGAAGTTATTAAGATCAACCATATCCTTATTAAATCTGTCGCAAGGCATGATGATGAAATCGACGGAATTGTTCAGGATGTTAATGGGATGAACGAAAAAATGGAAAAAGATTATATTATTCGAATGAAAGATATGAACAATCTTAGCAAGAGGATCATGACTATATCTAAGGAAAGGGGAGGCAATTGATCATGAAAAAGAGCATTATTAAGTTCGCGGCATTAGGTTTAGCCGGTATTGGTGCAGTTATTTATGGACTGTACAAGCATGACGAAAAAGAAATGATGAATAACCCTGTGAAGGTTGTAAAAGAATGGGCTGATGAAAAAGTTCGATCTGAAAGAGATGAACAGACTTCTAAGTTATATTCTGAGCATTCCAGGAAAAAGGCACGACTCGAGAAACTCATTGGCGACGAAAATGATGAAATCAGAAAGCGGACAAAAGAGTGTATTGAAATGAAAGGTATCAATGCAAAAGAAAATGACTTAAAGGCGGCATATGATGCTGAGCTTTCTGCATATAAGAATCAGATAGACTATGATGAACAGATATCGCGAGCAAAAGCGAATTGGGATAATAGTCTTCTTAAATGGAAAGAAGAGAATGAGTATGAAGCTAAGAAAGATAAATACAAAAATTCTCTTAAAGAATCAGAACGTACCTATGAGCGCGCTAAATCTGCCCTGAATCTTATTGATAATGATGATATTAAGAGAAAGACCAAAGAACTTCTTAAAGAGGAACATGAGCGGTCTTATGATGATATTCGTAAATCCGAGAAGGAATTGGATAAGCAGTTCAATGAGGCTCGTGATGCATTTAATAAGGAATACAAGAAAACTGTTAATAATCTTGAAAAAGATCTTGAACAGAAGAAGATCACTCTCGATGACAAATACAGTGATAAATTCCTTGATATTGAGGTTGCAAAAGAGCAGTGCAAAGATGAGATTATTGACTCTGTGCACGAAGCGAGAGACGCTAATGCTCTTATGATTATTGATGAATATGAAGCTTCAAGAAAAGCCGTCGATGAAGCCAAAGAGATTGAGAATAGCATTGCTGATACTTATGCTAAAGATTATGAAAAGCATGCTGGTGATATTTATGTTAACTTCATGCAGAAAAAAGGCTGGGGTAAGACTAGCCAGATTATAATGGTAGGTGTGCTTCCTATTACTGTAGGTGGTGCATTGATATTATTTGGTGGTCTTGTTGTTACGGTTGGAATACGAAATATTACTATGATTATGGGTGTGAAATAATCAAGTTCCATAATCGAGAAAGGAGAGATACGGATTAAACACTGTGTCTCTCTTTTCATTTATATTTTAGGAGGATGAAAAATGTTTAATGGAATCAAAAATGCTTTAAAGCCCGTCGCTGTTGTTAGTTCAAAGATACTCGCTAAAACGCGCGCAAACAGCCCTCAGGCGATGTTCTATGGAGGAATGGTAGTCATGTCATTTGGAGCTATTTATGGCGTGTATAAGGCTTATAAAGGCTCTAAAGAAGTAACAGAGCAATTCAATAATGGTGTAGCTGAAGTAGATGACTTATATTCTACTGGAGACTTTAAGAAAGAGAAGTTCTGGGCTAAAACAAAAGTTGTTGGGAAAACATGCTTGACAGTTGCAAAACAGCAGGCCGTTCCAGCAATTATATTTGGAGGCGGCGGAGTATTAGCTTGCGGTGGATTCAAAAAGTTAGGTGGAATAGCAGTAATGCTGTCTGGATTGGCCGCAGAAACAAAGCGAGAACTTGATGACTTTTATAAGAGAACATCTGATCAGTTTGGCGAAGAAGAGGCTATGAAACTTAGATATGGTCTTCAGCAGGAAGTAAAAGATATTGAACATATTGATCCAAGCACTGGTGAAAAGACAAAGAAAAAAGATATTGTGTATACGCCTATTACAGACTATGCGGAATTAGTCGATAATCCGTTTACTTATATTCTGTCAGAAGATACCATGCATCCTAGATATTGGTCAGATTCAGCATTTATGAATAAGCAGAGGCTTAAACATGCAAAAGAAATTGCTGAAGCTGAGCTGAATGAGGTTGGTTATATTTTCTTAAAAGACTATCTTAAATTATGCGGATACAAGGGACGCATTACTGAAAAAGAACACAGATGCGGATGGATCAAAAAGGGTCTTGTTCCAAGAGAGGATAAGAATTACAGAGGCGATGGCTTTATATCCGATGGTGTCCTTGATAAGGTAATTAAAACAGAAGCTACAATGGCATTTTTAGAAGGTGTTGAGCCTAATGTCACAATTAATCTTAATGTTGATGGTGATATTGTTGACTATCTTAATAAGTATAACTTATGGTAAAAAGAGAAATATGTCCGTGTAAAGACTGCGACAATAGAACCGCACACTGTCATGGTTCCTGCGAAAACTATAAAGAATGGTCTCGCGGGGACCATGATTTCAAAGAGATGGTTAAGAAAAAGAGGCTATATGACTATTCTTTTGTACAAGATTCGTTTATGCCAAAAAGGAGAAACAAATGAGTGAAAAGGAAATGACAATAGAAGAAAAAGAGGCATGGGAGCAATTTAAACGTTCTACAAGTTGTATACATCCTGCGATATTAGAACAAATTGAAAAGACAAAGAAGGAAAACGAAAAGAATGAACAAAATGATCAAAAATAGTATCGCTTTTGTGCTTGGATTATCGTCCGGATGCATTTTAAGTTATATTTATTCAAAGAAAAAGATTGAAGCTAAGAACGAAGAAATCGAAATACTTAGAAGTTACTATCTAAAAAAGTTTCCTAAAGTTAAAACTCCAACTTGTGACTCTGAGGAAGTTGCAGAAGTAGAGGTTAAAAAAGGTGTTAAGACTATAGATGAAACAGATATTATTGCTGCTAATAATGACTATCATGACTATGCTAGTCTGTATAAGCCCGTACATAAGTATGAAGGAGAGAGGCAAAAAGAACCTGAAAAGGTTGAAGAAGAGTCCGAAGAAGATGAATCAAATGGCTATGAAACGTCGTATCTTGTATATTATTCCGGAAGCGACGATTTAGTTGACCACTTCACCGGTGATATTTTGTCGGTTGATCTGCTAGGAAAGGACGGTGCGGATAGGTTATATTCTGAGTCCGCAGGAAGTACCATTATATGCCCTAACCACGAGCTGGGAATCAACTACGAAATTGATATTGTAGAGGACCCTTACATTTTGCCTGATATTTCAAATGACTAATGAATACTTTCTGTGGTTGTGCGATCTAATTTCGCCTTCTGACAGATATAGAAATCTGTTATATATTTTGTATTCAATACCTTTTTATTGGAGTATTCTTTGGGATGATGATCGCAATACTGACGGGCTTAGATTGCGTGATATTTACCTGGAGAATACTCCAGTTAATAATAATGTTACATTTCCGTTTAGGGAATCTACTGTTCTTGAGGTTATCATTTCTATTGCCATTTATATTGAGGACCAGGTAATGCATGATCCTTTATATGGCGATAGAACTTCGGAATGGTTTTGGATGATGATTGGAAACTTAGGATTGACAGGTAGGATTAAGAACTTTTCTGATCCGAATTGGGATGAAGAAACTGATCCAAAATGGGTATCAGATATTGTTGATATTTGGCTCTCGAGGCATTATGATACGAACGGATTTGGTGGATTATTTCCTTTAAAAAAAGTGTCACAAAATCAGCAAAAAGTGTCACTTTTTTATCAAATGCATGCATTTTTGCAAGAAAATTATGGGGTTGGAAATTTATAAAAATGACGCTTGTGACGAAAAAGTGTCACAAATGTTACACTTTTGAAAAAAAAGTGTCACAACTTTTAGGGCCCAAAAAGCTATATGGCGTATAGGTTTTTGAGTTGAAAATGTTAATTTGTGACACTTTTACAAATATTTTTAAGGATTTTTATATAGAAGAAAAAAATCCCCCTAAATAAAAAAGTTTAAAATAGGGTGTAAAAGTGTAACAATGTCACAAAACCTTATATTTTCGTAAATTTTTATGAAGGAGAGCCTATGGATTTTGTAGAGATAAAAGAACGATCTGTTAAAAAAGGCGTCATAGAAATTTATCCGGATTTTAATAATATTCCGTCTAAAGATCTAATGATCAGAGGAGGTAAATTCTATGCAATATGGAATGAAGAAATTGGTTTATGGAGCAGAGATGAGTATGATGTTCAAAAGTTAGTTGACAAAGAAATTCGAGAGAAAGCTAGACAAGTTGAGTCGACCACATTAGATAAGATCCATCCATTATATTTAAAGAATAACTCTAATGGTAAATGGGCAGAGTATGTTAATTACACAAAGAAGCTTCCTGATAACGCAAAGCACTTAAATAGTAAAATTATATTTGCAAATGAAGAGATCAAGAAATCAGATTATGCAAGTTTTAAGTTGTCATATGCTATAGGGGAAGGTTCAATTGATAATTATGAAAAGCTAATGTCGACACTATATGACCCAGAAGAAAGAGCTAAAATTGAATGGGCGATTGGTGCTGTTATATCTGGAGATGCACAGAAAATTCAAAAGTTTTTAGTACTATACGGATCTGCAGGAACAGGTAAAGGGACGGTATTAGAAATTATATCTAATATGTTTGAAGGCTATACTGCAGCATTTAATGCTAAAGGACTTGGATCTAATAATGATACATTTTCTACATCTGCATTTTCAGGTAATCCATTAGTAGCCATACAGACTGATGGTATATTGTCTAAGATTCAAGATAACTCGACACTTAATGCATTGATATCTCATGAAGTCATACTTATAAGAGAACCATATAAAGCTCCATATCCTTTGAGGGTTCGAAGTTTCTTATTTATGGGAACAAACCAGCCAGTTAAGATAACTGATGCTAAATCCGGTATTATTAGAAGACTGATTGATGTTAGACCATCTGGAAGGTTATTAGAACCAGAAGAGTATGAACGCTGTAAAGAGAATGTTAAATTTGAATACGGTGCTATCGCAGATCATTGTCTTAAAGTGTATAAAAGTATGGGCAAAAATTATTATGCCCACTATAAGCCGATAGACATGATGTTTAAGACAGATCCGTTCTATAATTTTGTTGAAGATTCCTATTATATTTTTAAGAAAGAGAACGGAACGCAATTGAAAGTTGCATGGGAAATGTACAATCAATATTGCGAGGATGCGTCAATAGATAAAAAGCTGCAATTATATTCTTTTAGAGAAGAGCTCAAAAACTATTTTGAAACATTTGAGCAAGTTGCAAGAGTAAATGGCAAACAGGTTAGAAGTTATTATTCGGGGTTTATAACAGAGAAGTTTAAACAAGGAGAGAAACTTGAATCCAATAAGCCATATACTTGGTTGATATTTAAAGACTGCGATCCTGGAAAGTCAATATTTGATAAAAAGTACAAGAATTCTAAGGCACAATTGGCGACCAAGGCAGGTAAACCTAAACGGAAATGGGAAAATGTGGATACAGTATTAGCTGATATTCCTACGAATGAAGTTCATTATGTTTGGTTTACCGAAAAAGAAGCATCTCTTATTTGTATAGACTTTGATATTAAAGATGAAAATGGGAATAAGAGTTATGAAAAGAATTATGAAGCAGCAATAAAATGGCCGGCAACTTATGCAGAACTTAGTAAATCCGGTGAAGGAATTCATTTATATTACATATACGATGGAGATGTAAGTAAACTTAGTGCAGTATACGACAATGATATTGAAGTAAAGACATTTACAGGAAATAGTTCATTAAGAAGGAAGCTCACTAAATGCAATGATATTCCGATTGCCAAGATTAGTTCAGGCTTGCCATTACGAGAGGAGAAGAAAGTGATTGATTTTCAAGCTATGCGATCAGAGAATGTGTTGAGAGCCACAATAGAACGCTGCTTGAAAAAAGAGTATGAAAACATGCCTAGTACAACTCAGAATGTTAATTTTATTAGGCACTTACTTGATCAGCAGTATGAGGAGGGCTCACTTTCTTATGATATTCGTGATATGAAGAAAGCCATCCGCCTATTCTGTTTGAATTCAACGAATCAGGCAGAGCATTGTATGAAAGAATTCACGCGGATGCATTTTATATCAAAAGATATAGAATTAAAAGAAGCGGATCTGGAAGAAGCATTCGAACCTATTCGCCCTAGTGATGACGCGCCAATAGTTATATTTGACTGCGAAGTTACTAAAACTTTCTTTGGTATTGTTATCAAAGAATTAGATAAAGAACCAATTAAGATGTATAACCCAACTCCGTTAGAAGTAGCAGAGTTACTTAAATTCAGATTAGTTGGATTCAATAATCTTAAATATGATAACCATATTCTGTATGCACGGATTCTTGGCGCGGATAACTATAGTTTATATTTAAGATCTAAAGACTTGATAGACGGGAAGAAGGACGCAGAGTTTAAGAGGGCAAAAGATATTTCTTATACTGATGTGCTTGATTTCTCATCGGAGAAAATGAGTCTTAAGAAGTTTGAGATAAAGTATAAACTTCCGCATAGAGAATTTCCAATGAAATGGGATGAAGAAGTTCCAGAAGATCGTTGGGATGAGTTGATGGACTATTGCACAAATGATGTAATTGCAACTGAAGCATTATTCAAGATTTTACAACCAGATTTTGTTGCGAGAGAAATTCTTTCTGATCTTAGCGGTCTTACAGTGAATGACAGGACGAATGCACATACAACAAAATTGATTGTCGGAAATGACAAGAACCCTCAATCTAAATTTGTGTATACAGATCTCTCAACTATATTTCCAGGATATGAGTTCAATGAAATAGGCATTGATAGGGATAGATATCCAAAAGATGAAAAAGGACGACCAGTATATAAGACAGGCAAATCTATATATCGCGGAGAAGATCCATCAGAAGGCGGATATGTATATGCCGAACCAGGTATATATTATAATGTGGCCTTATTGGATTTAGCATCTGGGCACCCAACAACAATTGAGAAATTAAATTTGTTTGGTGAATATACTAAGAATTATGTAGATCTTAAAAATGCACGTATATTCATTAAGCATAAAGACTATGAGTCTGCTAAGAAGTTGTTTGATGGAAAACTTACTCCATATTTGAATGATCCTAAGCAGGCTAAACAATTGTCGCAGGCACTTAAGATTGCAATCAATAGTGTTTACGGTTTAACATCGGCAAAGTTTGATAATAAACTTAGAGATCCAAGAAATGTTGATAATATTGTTGCAAAGTATGAAGCATTATTTATGATAGATCTTAAGCATGCTGTGCAAGAACAAGGTTATACAGTTGCACATATTAAGACAGATTCGATCAAGATTCCAAATGCAGATGATAAGATTATTAAGTTTGTTATGGATTTTGGTAAAAAGTATGGCTATACATTTGAACATGAAGACACATATGAACGAATGTGCTTAGTGAACGATGCGGTTTATATTGCTAAGTATAAAGAGCCGCATAAAGATGACAATGGGAATGATATTCAGTGGACAGCCACAGGTGCCCAGTTTCAGCATCCATATGTATTCAAATACTGCTTCAGTAAAGAGTCGATTATATTTGATGATATGTGTGAGACTAAATCTGTAACTACTGCATTATATTTAGATATGAATGAAGGTTTGCCCGAAGGAGAGCATAATTACCAGTTTATCGGAAAAGTTGGATTATTCTGTCCAATAGTTCCAGGAAAAGGCGGCGGTGTATTGCTTCGTAAAGCCGATGAGAATAAGTATAATGCTGTTGGTGGATCTAAAGGTTTTAGATGGCTTGAATCAGAAACAGTAAAGGATCTGGATAAAGTGAACGACATTGATATTCGTTACTTTAGAAAGCTTGTCGATGACGCAATAGAAAATATCAGTAAATATGGAGATTATTATGAATTCGTTTCGGAAGGATTAGTAACTCCTTTTATTGATATTAATAGCGATGAATTACCATTTTAAGATTAGGAGGTATTAAAAATGGCAGTTAGAGGAACAAAGATTAATGAGGTTAAAGATCTCCGATGGGTTAATTTTAAAGGGGAGAACAGAACTGGAAACAACAGAAATGGGCAAAAGTCCTTTACAGCAGTATTATATCCTGAGGATGCAGAACGTCTTAGAAATGAAGGATGGAACGTAAAAAAATATGTAGATAAGCGCGATCCGGATGCTGAACCTATTGATATTCTGGACATTAAGGTTAAGTTCCATATCAATCCTTATTCAGGAAATCTTGATCCTAGAGTATATTCCTGCGTTGGAAAGAAGAGGGTTTTGCTCGATGAAAAAGGCGCCGAAGATCTTGATGATGTGCAGATCATTGGAGCACATCTTGTTATTAATCCAAGGTTTACAACAGTAAACGGTATTGACTATTGTACTGCATGGCTGAGCCTTGGATATTTTGACATTGATCCTGAAGCTCCGTCATCTGACGTAGCTAATTCCGATCCGTTTGCTGATATGTATGATTGAATTATATTCACATCAGTTAAACGCGATTAATCATTTAAGGAACGGTTGTATATTAAATGCCAGCGTTGGAACGGGTAAGTCTCGAACCGCGCTGGCTTATTTTTATGTAAAAGAATGTAAAGGAGAATTAAATGGGCATGCTATGCTTGAGCCTAAAGACCTTTATATTATTACAACCGCTAGAAAACGTGATACGCTTGAATGGGATGAAGAATGTAAACCTTTCAAGATATTTAATGTGAGAACACTAAGTGAATGTGGTATCAAAGTTACAATTGATTCATGGAATAATATTAGAAAGTACTGCAATGTATGCAATGCCTTCTTTATATTTGATGAACAAAGGGTTGTGGGATCTGGTGCTTGGGTAAAGGCATTCTATCAGATTACAAAGAAAAATCATTGGATATTACTAACCGCTACACCAGGCGATACTTGGAGCGATTTTATTCCGGTGTTTGTGGCAAATGGATTCTATAAGAATAAATCAGATTTTCTAAAACAGCATGCAATATTTAATAGATTTTCTAAGTACCCAAAGATAGATAGTTACAAGAATACTGGAAAACTATTAAAGCTGAAGAAAATGATATTAGTTGATATGGAATACATTAAGCCTGCAGCTGTACATGATATGAATGTGATAGTTGATTACAATAGAGATCTTATGAAACAAGTAATGAAGACTCGTTGGAACGTCTATACCAATGAACCAATTCGTGACGCAGGACAACTTTGCTATATTATGCGAAGAGTGGCGAACAGTAGTGAATCAAGAATAAGCTCTGTTAAGAAACTAATCGCAGATCATCCGAAAGTAATTATATTCTATAATTTTGATTACGAGCTAGATATATTGAGAACTGTAGCCAAGGAATTGAATATTATTAAAGCAGAATGGAATGGCCATATGCATCAACCTATACCAACTAAAGAGCCAATGTGGATTTATTTGGTTCAGTATGCTGCAGGTGCTGAAGGCTGGAATTGTACTGATACTGACACTATTATATTTTATAGTCAAAACTATTCATATAAGGCTATGGTTCAGGCTGCTGGTAGAATTAATAGAATGAATACTAAGTTCTCGGATTTATACTATTATCATTTATATTCTAAATCTAATATAGATCTTGCTATAAACAGAACGCTTAAACAAAAAAAGGCGTTCAATGAACGAAAATACATTTCATCCATTTGGCCAGAGAATTAAACAAATTCTCTGGTTTTTTCAAAAATCGCGAAAAAAACACCTTGTATAATAGAGAGAGGAGAGAGTGTGTTGAACAACTCTTATTTTTTTTATGAAAGAGAGCGATTTTCAAAAGGATCTTATTAAAGAGCTAAATGATATTTTTCCAGGCTGTTTAATATTGAAAAACGACTCTGGTTATATTCAAGGAATTCCAGATCTTACCATCTTTTATAAAGATAAATGGGCAATGCTTGAGTGCAAAAATTCTAGAACTGCAAAGAAACAGAATAATCAAAATTATTACGTTAATAAAGCAGATTCTATGTCTTTTGCGCGTTTTATATTTCCAGAGAATAAAAAGGAGGTCATAGATGAACTTAAATCCGCATTGGGAGTTGAGAGGTAAACATGCACTTTTAAGTCCTAGTCAGCCATCATGGCTCAACTATTCAGAAGAAAAGATGCAAAACGTATATTCTAATATTCAAGCCGTAGAACTTGGTACTAGAAAACACGCTTTAGCAGCAGAATTGATATCCTTAAACGAAAAAATGCCTAGATCGAAAAGGTCATTATGCGCTTATGTAAATGATGCTATTGGTTACAGGATGACACCAGAACAGCCATTATATTACTCAAGTAATTGTTTTGGGACCGCAGATGCTATTTCTTTTGAAAACAATCTTTTGAGGATTCATGACTTGAAAACCGGATCACATCCAGGTAAAATGGAACAGCTCAAAATCTATGCTGCTCTTTTTTGTCTGGAATATGGATTCAGACCTATTGATATTTCAATAGAATTAAGAATCTATCAATTCGACGACGTTACTGTTGAAAATCCCTCGTATGAGGAAATTGAAAACATAATGGCAAAAATTATATTGTTAGACAATGTAATTGAGAATTCTAAGTCAACTAGCAGAGGTAAAGCATGGACGAAGTTAAAACCGTAGCCATTACTGAAGAAGAAGTGGCTACTATTCATTATGGAACTCCTAGACATTCTGGAAGATATCCTTGGGGTTCTGGAAAGAATCCTCAAAGGCACAAAACACTTCTTGGAAGAATTAAAGAATTAGAGGATCAAGGCTTAAGTCAAAAAGATATTGCCAGCGCACTTGGATATAAATCTACTACTGATTTTCGAAGAGCTAGATCTATAGCTACAAATGAAGAATACAAAGCTCGTTATGAAACATTTAAACAAATGCGAGATCAGGGTATGGGATGGACCGAGATCGGAAGAGCTACTGGATATTCTGAAGGAACTGTCAGATCAACATTAAACTCTAAATTAGCAAAAGAAGGAAGTGCTACTGACAAAGCTGCAGATATTATTAAATCAAGAATAACTAAAGAATATCCCTATGTTAATGTTACATCAGGTGCAGAAACTTATATTGGTATATCTGGTGTATCAGAAACAACATTTAAAACCGCATTGAAGAAACTCCATGATGAAGAAGGATATTCTATCATTAATGTCCAGGTTGACCAGTTAGGAACCCAAGACGGAAATAAAACTACTATTCAGGTTTTAGCTCCTTCTGGAACTACATATAAAGATCTAAAACAAGAAATAGAAAATAATACATTTGCTGATAAGATTCGGCCAATAGATGATATATATTCTGAAGATGGTGGAGAATCTTATAAATACAAACAGCCTCCAGTTAGTGTTGATTCAAAACGAATTTATATTCGTTATGCCGAAGAAGGCGGAAAAGCTAAAGACGGTGTTGTTGAATTACGTCCAGGAGTCCCTGATATTTCATTAGGAAAAGCAAAATTTGCCCAGGTTAGAATTGCAGTAGACAATGACCTTTATATTAAAGGAATGGCTGTATACGCCAATGATATTCCAGAAGGCTATGATATTGTTGTAAACTCAAAAAAGCCAGAAGGAACGCCATTAAATAAAGCGCTTAAGGAAATGAATAAAGATAAAGATGGAAACATCGACACTGTAAATCCTTTTGGAGCAGCCATAAAAGAAACAGCAAGGCTAAATCTGGTAAACAAAACTTATATTGATAAAAACGGAAAAGAACAGCAAAGTGCATTAAATGTTGTTAATGAACAAGGAGACTGGGCAAATTGGAAAGATAAAATTCCAGCCCAGTTCTTGTCTAAACAGTATCCAGATACTATTAAAAAGCAATTAAATCTAACATATGCTTTAAAAGAAGATGAGCTTAATGATATTCGTAGCGTAACAAATCCTGTTCTTAAACGAAAACTGCTTAATGAATTTGCGGATGAATGTGATAGTTCTACCGAGCACTTAAAAGCTGCTGCTTTTGCAAATCAAAAATATGCAGTTATATTACCGGTTAACAGCTTAAAAGAGAACGAAGTATATGCTCCAAACCATCAGAATGGCGATAAAGTTGCCCTTATTCGTTTTCCTCATGCAGGGACTTTTGAGATACCTATATTAACTGTTAACAACAATAATAAAGAAGCAAAAGATATTTTAGGCAACGCTGTCGATGCTGTTGCTATTAATTCTAAAAAAGCTCAGCAGTTATCTGGTGCCGATTTTGATGGCGATACTGTTCTTGTTATTAATACTAAAGATGTTAATATTAAAGCCTCAAAAGCTGTACCTGAGCTTATGGAATTCGATACAGATTCATATAAGTATTCCCAGGATTATATTAACAGTCCAAAATATAAAAAGATGACTGATACTACAAAGCAGAAGCAAATGGGAATGGCTTCTAATCTCATTACTGATATGACTATTAGAAACGCACCACTGGAAGATATTGTTAAGGCAGTTAAGCATTCAATGGTTGTTATTGATGCTCAGAAGCACGATCTGGATTATAGAAAATCAGAAATTGATAATGATATTCCGGCTCTTAGAAAAAAGTATCAAGATGGAGGCGGTGCTAGTACATTGATATCTCAGGCTAAGGCTACAGATAGGGTACCTGAGTATGAAGAGTTTAGAAGTACTAGAGGTATGAATGAACAGCAGCTTAAAGATTGGTATGAAGGTAAACGCGTATACAAAACAGAACCCAAGAAGAGGGGGTCTAGAGTAGAATTAGAGAACCTAAAGAACGGAAGATATTTAGTACGTGACGAAAAGGGGAATCCAATTAGAGTACCTAAACTGGATGCAAATGGTAACAAGATTTATATTAATCCAGTAAAGACTGTAGAGAGAACAAGAATGTCCAGAAAAGAAAATGCTTATGACCTCTCTACCGGTACTGTTGAAGAGAACCTTTATGCTGCGTATGCTAATAAGCTCAAATCTATGGCCAATAATGCCCGTAAGGAGGCAAGAGCTATTGGAACTCCTAAAATAAATAAAGCCATAGCCTCCCTATATAGGGAGGAGAGGAGGACCCTCATGGAGAAGGTAAAGGCCGCTAGGAGGAATACTCCAAAAGAACAGCAGGCTCAAATTATTGGCAATAAATTCTATAAACAGATCAAAGAAGCTAATCCAGGAATGAGCAAGGCAGAGGAGGGGAAGTATAAGGCCCGGTCCCTCCGAAGGGCAAGAGAAATAACAGGAGCAAGAAGAGAACCTGTTACTATAACGGATAGGGAATGGGAAGCAATCCAAAACGGTGCTATTACGACCCAATTACAGACGGACGTATTCAAAATTTGTGATCAAGACAAGCTAAAAGAAAGAGCTATGCCAAGAGAATCAAATGGCCTATCCCAATCTAAGATCAATCTGGCCACTGCTAGACTAGCTGCTGGTTACACACAAGCTGAAGTTGCTGCTGAATTAGGTGTCTCAGCAACAACATTAATGAAACAAATTAAAGGAAACTAAAACTGTGTTGAAAGGAATTCATATGGAAGAAATTATGCTTACAACAACTCAAAATCCTTGGAATCCATTCACTCAGTTTGATGAATGGTACAATTTTGACATGAATTTTGGTCACAATTGTTTAGGTTACATTGCAAGAATTGGAAAGTATTCAGACAACTTGACAGAGGAGGAGGAGCTTTTCATTACTAATTCAACCATCCGGGAGATCGCAAAAGAAAACGTCTTTGGTGACTTTAGAATTATCAAAAGAGATGGAACGTTTGTAGATCCGTATTCGTTAGAAATTGACGATAAAACAGAAAGTCAATGAAGAAGACCATCTAAGACACACAATTCATAAGATAGGGGGGAGTCGAAAAAAGTACACCCCCCTATTGAATCGCGCCGGTCCTCAATTTTTCTCCGG